>Ga0073899_10000192_pt1 | contig 56667 bp, 54 predicted proteins | sample KloWWTmetaKNB5Ph_FD_88975 | JGI IMG/M metagenome (GOLD analysis project Ga0073899, IMG submission 88975) | Active sludge microbial communities from Klosterneuburg, Austria, studying microevolution and ecology of nitrifiers - Klosterneuburg... | ecosystem: Engineered > WWTP > Aerobic digester >... | reverse complement strand
GCAGCCCGCCGTAGCCCTCGGCGCGAACGGTGCCCGCGGCCACGAGCACGACGTCGCACATCGAGCGCAGCACCTGCATCAGCCGGCGATCGCCCTCGCCGCCCAGCGCGCCGCTGAGCCCGCCGAGCGTGACCGCACCGTCGAGGCTCGAGACGAAGTTCATGCGCACCCGTGAGATCTCGCGGTCCGGGAGCGCGTAGGCGGCGCGGAGTTCGTCGCGATCCTGCATCAGTCGTTTCCTTCCGGCCGCATGTTGTGCAGCAGATACTCGGGCTCGCGCCAGCCGAGGATCGCCTCGACCATGCGCAGCGCGTCGACGGTCTCGACGACGTTGTGGGCGCGAACGATGCGGGCGCCGTGCAGCACGCAGTAGACGGCGGCGGCGAGCGAGCCGGCGACCCGCTCGTGCCGCTCGCGGCCGAGCGATTCCCCGATGAAGTCCTTGTTCGACAGCGCGACCAGCAGCGGGTAGCCGATGGCCGCGATGTCGTCGAGGTGTCGGGTGATCTCGAGCGTCTGCAGGGTGTTCTTGTTCAGGTCGTGACCCGGGTCGATGATGATGCGCTCGGGCGCGATCCCCCGCTCGAGGGCGAGGGCGGCCCGCTCCCGCAGGAACGCGCCGACCTCGGCGGTCACGTCGTCATAGTGCGGCAGTGGATGCTGCGTGCGCGGCGTCGCGAGGCTGTGGGCGATCACGATGCTGGCGTTGCTGTTCGCGACCTCGTCGGCCATGCGCGCATCGCGCAGCCCGGTGGTGTCGTTGATTATCGCGGCACCGGCCTCGATCGCGGCACGGGCGACCTCGGGGTGGAAGGTATCGACACTCACCGCACCCAGTGGTGCGAGCTCGCGCACCACCGGGACGACGAGGGCGATCTCCTCCTCGATCGGCACCGCGGGGCCGGGCGCGAACTTCACGCCGCCGACGTCGACGATGGCCGCGCCGGCCTCGAATGCTGCGGCACCGGCCGTCACCGCGGCATCCAATGCATACGTTCTGCCATTGTCGTAGAACGAGTCGGGCGTGCGGTTCACGATCGCCATCACGGCGAGGGAGCGCGAGAAATCGGTCTGCATTCCCCTCATCTTGCCAGGAGTCGCTCGAGCGGCGTCGAGGGGTCGCGCAATGCGGCAAGATCGACCACCTCGCCCGAGCTGATCAGCTCCTGCACCTGCTCGTTGACGTCCCACACGTTGACGTTCATGCCCCCGACCACGCGGCCGTGATCGACCCAGAACGCGATGAACTCGCGCTTTTGCACGTCGCCGCGGATCACGAGCTGCGCCTCGGCCATGAGCGAGGGGTAGCCCGAGAGCTCCATGCCCAGATCGAACTGGTCGGTGTAGAAATACGGGATCTGCGCGAAGCGCGCCGGGAGGTCGAGCATCGATCTGGCGGCGACGGGGCCGGCGTTCAGGGCGTTCGCCCAGTGCTCGCTGCGCTGGTGGCGCGCGATCACCGGGTGGAAGGCGCTCGCCACATCGCCCGCCGCAAACACATCGGGGGCGCTCGTGCGCAGCGAGGCATCCACCAGGATGCCGTTGCCCTCGGCGAGCTGCGCGTCGCGCGCAAGCTCCATGGCGGGGACCGCGCCCACGCCGATCAAGACGACGTCGGCCGGCACCGTCTCACCGTCGACGACGACGCCGGTGACGCGGCCGTCGCGGCCGACGATGCGTTCGACGTTGACCCGCGTGCGCAGATCGACGCCGTTGGCCTCGTGGAGCCTCTGGAACATGGCGCCCATCTCCGGGCCGACGGCGGCCGCGAGCGGCACCGCTTCGCGCTCGAGGATCGTGACGGCGTTGCCGAGCCCGCGGGCGGTCGCGCCGACCTCCATCCCGATCCAGCCCGAACCGATCAGCACGAGCGAGCGGCCGCCGCCGCCGAGCTCGCGCCGGAGCGCGTCTGCGTCGTCGAGGGTGCGCAGCGTGTGCACGCCCGCAAGCTCGGCGCCCTCGATGGGCAGCGTGCGCGAGACGGCGCCGGTGGCAAGCAGCAGCTTGTCGTAGCGGAGACGCTCCCCGTCTCCGCCGCTGCCGCCGCTGCCATCACTGCCCTCTCGGCCCTCGCCACCGCCCTCACCGCGGAGGGTGACCGTGTGCGCCTCGGGATCGAGGTGTGTGGCCGTGGTGGAGGTGCGCAGCTCGATCCCCTGCTCGGCGTACCACTGCGCCGGATGCACAATCACCTCATCGAGCCCCTCATTGCCCGCCAGGTAGCCCTTCGAGAGCGGTGGGCGCTGGTACGGCGCATGCCGCTCGCGGGTGACGACCGTCATCTCGCCTGCAAACCCCTCGGCGCGAAGCGTCTCGGCGGCGGATGCTGCGGCCAACCCACCGCCCACGATCACGAAATGCGACATGTCGTACTCCCCTCGGCGTGCTCCTGCGTGCGTGTCCACGACACTATGGCGGGCGTGCCGGCGATGTCTACGGTGTTGACAGGCAGGGCGCAGGCGCTATGGGCTCGCGACGAGCAGCGGCATCCAGACCATGTCGATGATCTCGGTGAGTGCCTGCTCGCCGAAGCTCCCGGTGAAGATGAGCTCGTGGCGCACGAGGGTGATTGGCAGCCCGTGCACTCGGGACGGAAAGTCGACACGGGTGATCTCGCCGCGTGCGCGCGCGGCATCCAACAGCGTTTGCATCGCCTCGAGCACCCATTCCGATGGTGCGCTGAGCCGCTCGATCTGCGCGGGCTCGCTCTGTGCGAGCAGTCCGCGCAACGTCTCGCCGCCGATGTGCTCGAAGCGCTCGGCGAAGGCCCGCGCCACGGCGATGAGATCGGCGCGCAGCTCGCCGCTGCTCACGAACGGCTCGTCCGGGTCGGGCGAGTCCCGCAGCCAGACGTCGATCACCATCGCGGAGCGCGAATCGTAGCGGCGGTAGATCACGGGCTTGGATGTGCGCGCCCGCCGAGCGACGCCCTCGAAGGTGAGACCGGCGAATCCGTGCGCATCGAGCTCGTCGCGCACGGCCTGACGGATCGCTTCGTCGAGCACGGCGCCATGTCGGCGCGCACCGGCCCGCTCTCCCGCGACGACACCCATGACATCCAGCTTCCGAAACGTTGCATCCTCAGATGTGCTGAGTATATGCTCTCCTCGCGGCGATACGATACGTATCGTATCGTATCTTACGCCGTCGGGCCCGAAGACGAGTCCGACCTACGCACCCACAGGAGAACCAGACAATGACGTCCCCCGCGAACACGCACAGCCCCCTCGAGGTCGACTATCTCGTCATCGGCGCCGGCGCCATGGGCATGGCCTTCGTCGACACGCTGCTGAGCGAAACCGACGCGACCGTCGCCATCGTCGATCGGTACAGCCAGCCCGGTGGGCACTGGACCGTCGCCTACCCGTTCGTGCGCCTGCACCAGCCTTCGGCCTTCTACGGCGTCTCCTCCAAGACCCTCGGCACCGGCGCCATCGATGCCACCGGCCCCAACGCCGGGCTGCACGAGCTCGCCACCTCCGACGAGGTGCTCGACTACTTCGATCGCGTGATGCGCGACACCTTCCTCGCCAGCGGCCGGGTGCACTACTTCCCCATGTCGTCCTTCGACGACCTGGCGACCGCGGTCAGCGGCTCGGAGAGCCCCGGCACGCAGCGCTTCCGCTCGCAGGTCACGGGCGCGATCACCGAGGTGGTCGTGCGGCGCCGCGTGGTGGATGCCACGTACCAGAACGTCACCGTGCCCGCGATGGTGCCGCCCCGCTACGAGATCGCCGACGGGGTCGAGGTGGTGACCCCGAACGCCCTCACGACCCTGTCTTCGCCCTGGGCGCGGTTCACCGTGGTGGGTGCCGGCAAGACCGGCATCGACGTGTGCCTGTGGCTCCTGGAGCGCGGCGTCGACCCCGACGCCATCTCGTGGATCACCCCGCGCGACGCGTGGCTGCTCGATCGCGCGCGCATCCAGCCGCGCAAGCCCGACGCACCCCAGACCGGCGACGGGGGGATGTGGATGGCCGGCGCGCTGCAGACGGAGTCGATCGACGAGATCCTCCTCGGCTTCGAGGCGATCGGCATGGTCATGCGCATCGACCCCGAGGTGACGCCCCGCGCGTACCGCTGCGCGACCGTGACCCGCACCGAGCTCGAGTCCCTCCGCCGGATCCGCAACATCGTGCGGCACGGCAAGGTGCGGCGGATCGAGCCCGACAGCATCGTCTTCGACGAGATCACCCTGCCGGCGCATCCCGACACCCTTTACATCGACTGCACCGCCGATGGGCTCGAGCGCCGCCCGACCGTGCCGATCTTCGACGGGCACCGCATCACCCTGCAGCCGGTGATCCCCTGCCAGCAGGTCTTCAGCGCCGCCCTCGCCGCCCACGTCGAGGCCGCCTACCCGGACGACGCCACCAGGAACACCCTGTGCGCCCCGTCCCCGCACCCTGACAGCGCGCAGGATCTGCTGGGCTACGGGATCGAGATCGCCGAGCGCACGGCGCTGTGGAGCGGTGACGCCGATCTGCTCGCGTGGCTGCACACCTCGCGTTCGGTCATCACCTTCCCCGATGCCGTGGATCCCGAGCGCCAGGCGCGCATGACCGCACTGGTGGGCCAGCTGCGCGAGAAGTTCGCGGGAATCCTCGCCTGGGACGCCGCCATCGTGTGAGTGCGCGCGGGTGACGGCGCGCGGAATCCACCCGCGCGCCGTCGCCTTCGGCGCCCCGCACGCGCGCTGTGCGCGTTTTGTCACGCGCTAACGCAATAATGAACACATGAATGCCCCACGCATCCTCATCGTCGATGACGAGCCCAACATCCGCGACCTGCTCATCACGAGCCTTCGCTTCGCGGGATTCCAGGTGCGCGCCGTCGCCAACGGTGCCCAGACCATCTCGGCGGTGCTCGAAGAAGAGCCCGATCTGATCGTGCTCGACGTGATGCTGCCCGATATGAACGGCTTCAGCGTCACCAAGCGGCTGCGCGGCGCGGGCTACACGGCCCCCATCCTCTTTCTCACGGCCAAGGACGACACCGAAGACAAGATCGCGGGCCTGAACGCGGGCGGTGACGACTATGTCACCAAGCCGTTCAGCCTCGACGAGATCGTCGCGCGCATCCAGGCAATCCTGCGCCGCACCATGCAGGCCGACGAGGACGCGATCATCCGCGCCGGCGAGATCACCATGGACCAAGACACGCACGACGTGCTCGTCGGCGACGTCGCGGTCGACCTCAGCCCCACCGAGTTCAAGCTGCTGCGCTACCTGATGCTGAACCCGAACCGGGTGCTCTCGAAGGCGCAGATCCTCGATCACGTCTGGGAGTACGACTTCAACGGTGATGCGGGCATCGTCGAGAGCTACATCTCGTACCTGCGTCGCAAGCTCGACCCGCACTCCAGCGAGCCGCTGATCCAGACCAAGCGTGGGTTCGGCTACACGCTGAAGGTCGGCAAGACGGCGTAGTCGGGCGCGCCGCCGGCGCGCGTGGCGACGCCTCCGGCGCACCAGGCCCACCCGGCGCATCCACCGTCGTCGCACTGCCGCACTCGCACCACGACGGCCCCGCAGAAAGGCAGCACAGTGGCCACGCAAGACGGCGTCACCCGCTGGTGGCGGAGCATCTCGCTCCGCGCCAAGGTGACCGGCGTCACCGTGATGGTGCTGATGGTCGGCCTCGTCACCGCGGGCGTCGGCACCGGGCTGTTTCTGCGCAACGCACTGATCGCCACGCAAGACGCGCAGCTGAGCGACCGCGCCGGCAGCGACCTGCTTGCCGGGCTCATCCAAGTTGACGAGACCGAGACGGGGATCACGATCTCGCTGAGCCCGGCGGCCGCCGGCAGCGACTACTCGGTCGCCATCTACTTCGGCGACGGCACCCCGGTGCCGAGCGCGCCCTCCACGCGCCCCGGGCCGACGTTCCCGCAATCCTTCAGCCTCGAGCGCGCAACCATCCTCGGCACCGCGCCGTTCGACCTGAAGAATCAACAGACCGGGGCACGCTACCGGGCCAGCGCGGGCACCTTCGAGATCCCCGGCGTCCCGCAATACCTCACCCAGGTGGTCGCGCTGCCGCTCGCACCCATCGACCGCATCGTGGCCCAGTTCTCGGGCATCTTCAGCGCGCTCGCGCTCGTGATCATCGCGATCGGCGCCCTCGGCACCCGGTGGCTGGTCACCCAGGCCTTCCGGCGCCTGGGCCAGGTCGAAGACACGGCCATGAGCATCGCCGGTGGCGATTTCAGCCAGCGTCTGACCGACATCGAACCCGGCACGGAGGTGGGCCGACTCAAGCTCGCGATCAACACCATGCTCAACCGGGTCGACGCCTCGCTGCGGCAGCGGGATGCCGCGGTGCAGCGCATGCGCCGCTTCATCGGCGACGCCAGCCACGAGCTGCGGACGCCCCTCGTCACGGTCCGCGGCTACGCCGAGCTCTATCGCATCGGCGCCATCCAGGGCGAGGAAGACACCGCCGCGGCAATGGAGCGCATCGAGAAGGAAGCCATGCGGATGGGGGTCCTGGTCGAGGACCTGCTCGCGCTGGCCCGCCTGGACGAGGAGCGCGAGATCCTCTTCACGGCCATCGATCTGCGCCCGCTCGCCCGGGACGCCGCCATGGACGCCCGCGCCGCCGAGCCGAGCCGCACGATCACGGTCATCGACACGACCTCCGCCGCGGAGGGTGCGCCCGGCGCTGAGGCCGGGGGCACCGAGGCGGGCACCGTGACGGCGGGGCCAGACGGCATTGTGCGCGCGCCCGAGGGCATGGCCGGGCCGAAGCATCCCCCCACCGGCGCGATCGCGTTCGCGGGCGCCACGCTCTCGCGCCTGCGCCGCCGGCCGCGCGCCGTGCCCCCGAACACCGCGAACGCGCCGGGCGCGGAGGCCGTCGGGATCCTGCCCGGCGCGGGCACCGAGGCCGCGCCCACCGAGGCCGCGCTCGCGGGCGCCGGCGCGGCATCCACCGCGCTGCCGCCGATCGTGATGGGCGACGAGAACCGGGTGCGTCAGGTGGTCGCGAACCTGATCGGCAATGCGCGCCGCTTCACCGGCGACGGCTCGCCGATCGAGATTCTCATCGGGGTGGATGCCGAGACACAGACCGGCTGGATCGCCATCAGCGACCACGGCGAGGGCGTGCCCGAGCCGATTCGCGAGCACATCTTCGAGCGCTTCTGGCGCGCCGACACCTCGCGGGCGCGCGAGACCGGCGGCAGCGGACTCGGCCTTGCGATCGTCGCATCGATCGTGAAGGCGCTGCACGGCACGGTGGTGGTCGAGGAGACGCCCGGCGGCGGCGCGACCTTCAAGGTGTCGCTGCCGTTGGCGACGCGTACCGGCCTGCCCGGCGGCGCGCTGGGCCCGGTGCAACACGGCGGGTTCGACCCGGCCTGAGCGTCGCGCGCAGCCGCGCGGCCGGGGCGCACTCCTCCTGCACAGTGTGCGCGCCGCGAGCACATGCGCTCACGCGGGGGCACGCCCGGCGCTCCCGCCACCCCGGAGGCGTAGCTTCGGTGCATCGCTCGCGCAGCCGCACCACGGTCGGCCGCCGAGCACGCAGACCCCGCCGACGACACCCGCCGGCGGCCCCGCAGCACCGAGCGCAAGGAGCACCCATGGCCGTCTTCCAGGTCGACAGCGACGCCGTTTTGGCGAGCACCGCGGCGATTCGCGGCACCATCGATCGCCTCCAGTCCGAGTCGGCGGCGATGCTCGCCCAGCTGACCCAGTTGCAATCCTCGTGGAGCGGCAGCGCCGCGACCGCGTTTCAGGGGGTCATCGAGCAGTGGCGGGGCACGCAACGCGCGGTCGAAGCATCGCTCGGCGGCATCAACCAGGCGCTCACTGCGGCTGGCCGCCAATACGCCGAGACGGAGCAGTACACCGCGAGCCTGTTCCGCTGAGCCGCGGCGGGACCCAGCCGCAACCCAAACCCAAACCCACTCCCAAACCCAAACGCATTCCCAAACGCATTCCCAAACGCAGACGTCCCCCTCCGAAACGGAGGGGGACGTCTGTCGGTGCGGGGACGCGGACTTAGAAGTCCATGCCGCCCGTCGGGTCGCCCATGGCGGGGCCGGCTGGCTCGGGCTTGTCGGCGATGACGACCTCGGTGGTGAGGAACAGGCCCGCGATCGACGCAGCGTTCTGCAGCGCCGAGCGGGTCACCTTGGCCGGGTCGATGATGCCCTGTGCGAACATGTCGCCGTACTCGCCGTTCGCGGCGTTGAGGCCGTGACCGACGGGCATCTCAGCGATGCGGTGCACGACGACGCCGGGCTCGAGGCCCGCGTTGAGTGCGATCTGCTTGAGCGGTGCCGCGATGGCGACGCGAACGATGTTGACACCGATCGCCTCTTCGCCGTCAACCACGAGCGTGTCGAGGACCTTGCCGGCCTGGATGAGCGCAACGCCACCACCGGCGACGATGCCCTCTTCAACGGCTGCCTTCGCGTTGCGAACGGCGTCCTCGATGCGGTGCTTGCGCTCCTTGAGCTCGACCTCGGTCGCCGCGCCGGCCTTGATGACGGCAACGCCACCGGCAAGCTTAGCGAGGCGCTCCTGGAGCTTCTCGCGGTCGTAGTCGCTGTCGGTGTTCTCGATCTCGCGACGGATCTGGGTCACGCGACCGGCGATCGCCTCTTCGTCACCGGCACCCTCGACGATGGTCGTCTCGTCCTTGGTGATGATGACCTTGCGCGCACGGCCGAGCAGGTCGAGGGTCGCGTTCTCGAGCTTGAGACCGACCTCTTCGCTGATGACCTGGCCGCCGGTGAGGATCGCGATGTCCTGCAGCTGCGCCTTGCGGCGGTCGCCGAAGCCGGGAGCCTTGACGGCGACCGACTTGAAGATGCCGCGGATCTTGTTCACGACGAGCGTGGCCAGTGCCTCACCGTCGACGTCCTCGGCGATGATCAGCAGTTCCTTGCCGTCCTGGATCACCTTGTCGACGATCGGGAGGAGGTCCTTGATGTTCGAGATCTTCGAGTTCGCGATCAGGATGTACGGGTCTTCGAAGACCGCCTCCTGGCGCTCGGGGTCGGTCACGAAGTAGGGGTTGATGAAGCCCTTGTCAAAGCGCATGCCCTCGGTGAGCTCGAGCTCGGTGCCGAAGGTGTTCGACTCCTCGACCGTGACCACGCCCTCCTTGCCGACCTTGTCGATCGCCTCGGCGATCAGGTCGCCGATGGTGGTGTCTGCAGCCGAGATCGACGCGGTGGCGGCGATCTCCGCCTTCGAGTCGACTTCCTTGGCGGTGGCAAGCAGCTCGTCCGAGATGGCCTTGACGGCCTTCTCGATACCGCGCTTCAGTGCGATGGGGTCGCTGCCGGCGGCAACGTTGCGCAGGCCCTCGCGCACGAGCGCCTGGGCAAGCACGGTCGCGGTCGTGGTGCCGTCACCCGCGACGTCGTCGGTCTTCTTGGCGACCTCCTTGACCAGCTCAGCGCCGATCTTCTCGTAGGGGTCTTCGAGGTCGATCTCTTTCGCGATCGAGACGCCATCGTTCGTGATCGTGGGGGCGCCCCACTTCTTCTCGAGAACGACGTTGCGACCGCGCGGGCCGAGGGTGACCTTGACGGCGTCGGCGAGCGTGTTCAGGCCGCGCTCGAGGCCACGACGGGCCTCTTCGTCGAAAGCAATGATCTTAGCCATTGTGTGTTTCGTCCCTCCCGGACGTAGGTTCGGATTAGCACTCCAAGATTACGAGTGCTAACACCAATACTGGCACTCGACCTGGGAGAGTGCAAGCTCCGCACGTGCGGGCTCGCGGCGGTGCGCTATGGCTTCGCTGATGGCGTACCGGAGGGCACGGGGCCGAGATAGTCGGCGCCCAGCACCACGGTCAGCTGCAGTGCGTCCGGGTCACCCGACGGCTGGTAGAAGTCGTTCTGCACGACTTCGGCCCCGCCGATGACGTCGGCCAGGCCGAGCGCCGCGGCTTGATCCCCGATCGCCGAGTAGTAGACCGTGGTCGTCTCGACGTCCCGGCTGCCCGCGGCGCCGGTCAGCACGAGCTCCGGGGCCCAGCCGGCCGCCTGGATCTTGTCGCCCACACGCGTGGCGAGATCCTGCTCGCTCGTGCCATTGAGCACGAGCACGGTGAAGGCGGTGTCGACGATGGGGTCGACGGTCTCGACCGGAGCCGGCTCGGGCGTCGGCTCGGGAAACAGCTGGATGCGGCCCGACGCGAGCAGCGTCGCGAAGATGCCGATCGCGACGATCAGCACGGTGGCGGCGAGCGCCCACAGCAGCGTCACCCAGCCGCGCGTGCGCGGGTTCTCGGCACGGTGCGCGCCAACGCGACCGGGGGAAGACGGCACCTCATCAAAGCGATCGCGCGGGGGCTTGGTGTTCGACACCCCCCGATGTTACCGGGCCGGCGCCGCGCTCCCCCGCAGGCGGCAACGCCACTTCGCGCCGAGCGGCTACTGCAGCGTCTCGGCCCCGCGCGCTCGCCTCGCGTGCTCCCGCGCATCGCGCATGCGCCGCAGCCGCCCCACCAGCATCGGGTCGTAGGCCAGGGCCTCGCCGGTGTCGATCACGCGCCCGAGCAACTGGTAGTACCTGCTCGGCGTCAGCTGCAGCTCGGCCCGGATCGCCTCTTCCTTGGCGCCACGGTGCTGCGGCCAGTCGCGCTCGAAGTCGAGAATCGCACGGTCACGCGCGTCCAACGTGCTCATGCCTCAAGGGTAGGCGCCGCGGCGGGCACACCGTGCCACGCCACCCAGGCGCCCAGCGGGTCGACGGCGGCCAGCGGCGCCCCGTCGAGCGCGAGCACGAAGCCATCGGCGGGCCATGCTTCTGGCGCGATCGGCGGATGCCACGCCTCGTGCAGGCCCGGAGCGTCGATGGTGATCCAGTGCCCGTGCAGCGAGCGCGCCGTCTCGATGATGCGCGTGCGGGCGGCCCACGGCACGTGCGCCAGCACCCCCGGCGTCGTGACCACCAGCGTCATCTCGCGCGGGGCCTGCGCCGCCACCGCGGCCAGCAACTCGGCCGCGTCGCCTTGCTCGATCAGTGGCTGCCGGAGCACCGACGCCGCGGGGTCGAGGCCCGCGTGCCCGGATCGCCCGCGCTCGAGCTCGGCCGCGACCACGTCGAGCGCACTCGCGATGCGCGCCTCCCGCCCCGTCTCCCCCGGCCAGACCAGGCCGGTGATCCACGCGCGACCTGCCGGATCCCGCGCATCGACCGGCTGGAGGTCGATGCCCGCGCGCCAGCCGATCTGCGGCAGACGCAGCCGCGGGAGGGGGCCCGTGAGCCGGCACTCGAGCTCGACGGGCGAGCCCTCCGCCGGATCGAGCGCCGCCAGCAGCGCGCCCGCGGCATCGCGGTAGCGGTAGGCGTAGCGGTCGGGAAACAGGCACAGCCCCGCGGAGGCACCCACCTCGAGCAGCGCGATCGGTCCGTCGATCAGCGAGAGTGCGGGCAGGAGCGCGGCGCAGCGCAGCGGTTCGTTGCTCTGCACGCCGCGGCTGGCGCACCCTGCAACGAGCGCGTCGGCGTGCGCCAGCATCCATTCGCGAACGACTGCCCACTGCTCGAGCGGCGCCCCCAGCAGCCTGGCGACCGCGAACACGAGGGGCGGCTGGCGATGTGTCGCGGGGATGCGCGCGAGCACCCGCCGCACGGCGGCATCGCCCGCGACGCCCCGCGCCCACTGCTCGTACAGGGCCGAACGCCCCGGCGCCTCCTGCTCGGCAAAGCGCAGGTAGCGGGCACGTACGGCGGCCTCCTCGGATTCCATGCATTCATCCTGCACCGCCCGGCCCACCCGCGCCCACGCCCACGCCCACGGCGGGCGCGGGTGTGCGGGAACACCCCACGGGGCGCCCGCGTTGCATACGCTGGGAGCAATCAGGAGGTCGTCATGACACACCCCACCCAACACACCGGCATTCCCGTGACCGACGCGCAGTGGCGCGCGGCGCTCAGCCCCGAGCAGTACGCGGTGCTTCGGCAGGCCGGCACGGAGCGGCCCTGGACCGGCCCGCTGCTGGACGAGCACCGCGCGGGGCTGTTCACCTGTGCGGGCTGCGGCGCGGAGCTGTTTCGCAGCGGCACCAAGTTCGATTCGGGATGCGGCTGGCCGAGCTTCTACGAATCCATCCGCCCCGAGGCGGTCACGCTCATCGAGGACCGCACGCTGGGCATGGTGCGCACCGAGGTGCGCTGCGCGCGGTGCGACTCGCACCTCGGGCATGTGTTCCCGGATGGCTACGGCACCCCGACGGGCGACCGCTACTGCATGAACTCGGTCGCGCTCGAGTTCACCCCGGAGGCGGCGGCGGATGACGCGGCGGTGGATGACGCAGCGGTGGATGACGCAGCGTCGCCCGACGCCCCGGACGCCGGCGCGCATGGATAACGCGGCGGCACGCGAGGCGCCCGGCCCCGCCCTGCAGGCGATGCTGCGGCGCCGCTCGAGCTCCAAGGTCGACGACACCGCCCCCACCCACGAGGAGTTGCTCGCGCTGGTGGCGGGTGCCGCGCGCGTCGCCGACCACTCCTCGATGCGGCCCTGGCGGCTGATCGAGCTGCGCGGCGACGACCGCGAGCGGCTCGGTCGCGCCCTGCACAAGGCCGCCGGCGAGAAGGGCGTGTCGACGAAGCCGTTGCGCGCGCCCCTGCTGGTCGCCGTGGTGGCGAGCATTCGCAAGAGCGAGAAGGTGCCCGCGTGGGAGCAGGAGGCCGTGGCCGCGGGGGTCGCGCACATGCTGAGCCTCGCCCTCGATGAAGCCGGCTACGGCGTGATGTGGCGCACGGGGCACACGACGCGCAGCAAGGCGGTCGCCAAGGCGCACGGGCTCGAGGCGCACGAGCGACTGCTGGGCTGGCTCTACGTCGGCGGCAAGCCGGAGCGCTCCCGCCCGGAGCGCCCGAGAACGGTCGACGCCGAGCGCATGCTCTCGCGGATGCCCCAGGACACGCGCGTCGAGCGCGACTCCGCGCTCGCGCCCACGGAGAAGCAGCAGGAGAAGCAGCAGGCGAAGCACGCCAAGAAGCAGGCGAAGAAACAGGCGAAGAAAGCCAGAAAAAAGGCGAAGAAAGCGAAGCAGCAGGCGGGCTAGGCCTTCGGCATCCGCCCGAACAGGCGCCGCCACCGCACACGACCCCACGGGATCGCCGCGGCGGCGACCGCGAGCAGCGCGAGCAGCACCATGGCAAGCGACTGCCAGAGCCCGGCGCCGGAGGTGGCCGGCCACCAGATATCGATCAGCACCGAGGCCACGAGCTGGCCGACGATCGAGGCGAGGCCGAGCAGCAGCATCCCGGTGAAGCGCACGAGGGCCGCCGACAGCAGCACATACGTCATGCCGGCGGCGCCGCCGATGTAGAGCCACGGCTCGGTGGGCAGCGTGGCCGGCAGGCCCACGATCGACACGTTCACCGCGACGGCGATCGACAGCAGGATCGTGCCGCCGATGAAGTTCACGAGCGTCGCGGTCAGCGCGCTGCCGGTGCGTGCGCGCAGCCGCCCGTTGGTGGCAGCCTGCCAGGCGATGCCGGCCCCGGTGACCACCGGCAAGATCAGCATCCACAGCGGCACGGAGGCGAGCAGTTCGGGTGAGACGGCGAGCGCGACGGCGACGAGCGCGAGCCCCGCACCCAGCAGCCGGCCCGGGGTGATCGCCACCACCCCCGCCGGCCCGTAGCCGATGCGATCGAGCACAAGGCCGTTGATGGTCTGCCCCGCCACCACGCCGACGCTGAACAGCGCCACTCCGATGACCGCGACGGTCAGTCCCTGCGTCGCGACCGTGACCGCGCCGGCCACGCCGCTCGCGACCATCCACCACGGAATGCTGCGCTCGCGCAGGCCCGCCACCAGCGCGCGGAAGCCGCTGCGTCCGTTCGGGACGACAAGGCTCAGCACGATCATGATCGTCAGCGCGAGCACCATCGAGATGAGCGCGGCGAACAGCCCGTCGCCGAGGGCAAGACCAAGGGCGCCGTTGAGGCGGGCCTGCACGGCGGTGAGGATCCCGACGCACACGGCGCCGGCGATACCCAGCCAGCGCATGAGGCTTGGATGCCGGATCACTCGCTGCACACGGGTCCCAGGCGACACGCCCCCGACGGGACGGGACTCAGCAGGCACAGAACTCACAACACCAACTCGTTCGTTTCGATCACCCTAACAGGCGCGGTGTCGGAGCCGCCGCGGCCGGCGCCGCGCGACCCGCGGCTACTCGCCCTTGCCAGCCAGTGCCGCGCGACGCTCACGAAAGTCGGGGCGATCGAAGTAGCCGGCGGTCGCTGCGGCATCCAGGCTCGAGATGCCGCCGGCCTGCAGGGCGCCCAGGCGCACGCGCGCGCTCTTGACGGCCATCAGCGAGATCGCCTCGGCACCGGCGGCCGAATCCGAGATGGCGACGATGCCGTGGTTGCCAAGCAGCACGAGCGAGGGCACCTCACCGAACTCCTCGACGTGCGCGCCGAGGCGCTCGAGGAAGAGCTGGCCGAGCTCGATGCCCGGTTGCGCGTAGGGCACGAACAGGGTGCGGCCGAGCACCATGAGCTCGTCCGAGTAGACCGCGTCGGTGAAGGCGGTCTCGGCGTGCACGCTGGCCAGCAGCGCCACCACCGACGTCGGGTGCGTGTGCGCGACGTACCGCGCCGGCGCGAACGCGCGGACGGCGACGTGGATGAGGGTCTCAATCGATGCCCGCACGCGCTTGCCGTCGACCTCGCCGGCGTCAAGCGCCGCGGTGAGCGCCTCCTGCTTCGCGTCGGCGTCGCGCAGCACGGCGAGCAGCGGCGCGATCTCGACGGTGACGAAGTCGGCGGCCGTCGCGGTCACCATCGACGACCCCGAAGCCTTCACCACCAGGGTGTCGGGGTCGATGAGCTCGCTGGTGTTGCCCTCGGCCAGGATCACCAGGTCGCGCTCGGGCGCACCGAGGCGCAGGGTGAGGTCGAGCAGTTCGGCGCCGACCAGTTCGGGTGCGATACGTGCCGTCATGATGATTCCTTCGTTGAGGTGTGGGTGATGAGCTGAACGCGGGGCGCGGGCGCGCGGGCTAGCGCGGGTCGAACCGCACGGGGTTGTGGGTACGCCGCACGAGGTCGCGCAGCGATTCGAGGGTGCCGTCGAGGTGGCCGGTCGTGCGCGCCTGCACGAGCATGCTGCCAAGGGCCGTGGCCTCGACGGGGCCGGCGAGCACGGGAAGCCCCGCGCGATCGGACGTGCGCTGGCACAGCAGCGCGTTCTGCGAGCCGCCGCCGACGATCTGGATCGACTCGACGGGCACGCCGCCGATGCGTCCGGTTTGCAGCGCCGCATCGGCGAATGCCTGCGCGAGCGACTCGATGATGGAGCGGGCGATCTCGGCCTGGGTCTGCGGGGCGCGGATCCCGCGTTCCGCGCACCACTGCGAGATGCGCTCGGGCATGTCACCGGGCGGCAAAAAGCGCGGGTCGTTGACGTCGAACACCGGCATCTCGCGCGTGACGGCGGCCGCGGCATCCAACAGCGACTGCAGGCTGATCTGCTCGCCCGCCCGTTCCCAGCCGCGCACGGTCTCGCTGAGGATCCACAGCCCCATCACGTTGTGCATGAGCAGGATGCGCCCATCGACGCCGACCTCGTTCGTGAACCCGAGCTCGCGTGCCTCATCGGTGACGACGGGATGCTCGAGCTCAACGCCCACGAGCCCCCACGTGCCGCACGAGATGAACGCGTCCACCCCGGATGCCATCGGCACCGCGGCCACGGCCGAGGCCGTGTCGTGCGAGCCGACGGCGACGATCTCGATCGGTGTCGCGGCGCCGAGCTGGCGGGCGACGTCGCGCTGCAACGAGCCCACGCGGGTGCCCGGGTCCACAAGCGGTGCGAGCAGATCCGCAGACACGCCCGCCACCCGCAGGAGCTCGTCGTTCCACTCCCGCGTGTGCACATCCATCAGCCCCGTGGTCGAGGCCATGGTGCGCTCCGCCACCTGCTGCCCGCTCAGCCAGTACGTGAACAGATCCGGCATCAGCAGTGCGCGCTCGGCCAGCGCCAGCAGCGTGTCGTCGGCCTCGGCCGCGAGCTGGTAGATCGTGTTGATCGGCATGAACTGGATGCCGGCGCGAGCGTACTGCTCAGGATGCGCCATCCGCCCCTGCACGCGCTCCACGACCGCGCTCGTGCGCTCGTCGCGGTAATGACTCGGGTTGCCGAGCAGCGTGCCGCCGCGCAGCAGCGCGTAGTCGACACCCCAGGTGTCGGTCGCGATCGACGACACCTCGGGCGCCTCGCGCAGCGCGAGCGCGAGACCGTCCATCGCGCCCTGCCACAGCGAGAGCACATCCCAGTGCAGCCGCCCGCGCACCTGCACCGGCCGGTTCGCGAAGCGCCCGGTCGTGCGCATGCGCAGGTGGTCGCGAGAAACCTCGCCCAGGATCACACGACCGCTGGTCGCGCCGAAATCCAGGGCGACAACATGGCCCGACATCGAATCCTCCCCCGAGCCGGGTCAGCCAAGCTCGCGCGCGAGCCAGGCGACGAGCTGCGACCACATGGGGGTGAACCCCTCCCACGCCAGGAAGTCGGCGGGGAGCCAGTGCGGCCCCATATCGCTCGCGAATGCCGCGACACGGCCGGCGCCCTCCGCATCGATCACCAGTAGGGGGTGCGCACCGATCTGCGCCAGCACCTGGGCGCCCTCGCGGGCGACGAGGCGGTGGTAGCCGAGCACTGCGGGCCACTGCGGGGCGAGCCCCGCGGTGATGGCGTGCTCGCCGACGAGCGCGGGCACGGCGCCCTGCGGCGTCTCCTCACGGTCGTCGCCGATCTCCATCTCCACCGGCAGCACCCGCGCGAGGGCGGTGTTGCGGAAGTTCGCCTTGGCCTCGATGCCCTGGAAGCTGAGGTATCCACCGACCATCAGCAGCGAGCCGCCACCGCGCACCCACTCGGCCAGCAGCTCGAGCCGGTTGGGCATCGCCCGGCCCTCGCCGAAGACGCTGTTCGGCAGCAGCAGGGTGTTCGCGCCGATGTCGCTGAGCACGACGACGTCGTAGGCGGAGAGCGCCTCGAGGGTGGTCGGGAATCGCTCCGGCGCGACGTGGTTCGGCTGGAACTCGACCTCGTGCCCGCTGCGCTCAAGCGCGGCGATGAAATCGGCCGCCCCCTCGCCGTAGGCGGATGTGATGAATGAATCGAAGCCCTTGGTGTGGATCGACGTGGTCGACCAGGATTCACCGGCCAGCAGGATCTTTGCCATGACGTGCTCCTTGTGCGGCGCGCAGGTTCATGCGGCGCGAGTCGCGAGTGGGTGGGTGCGGAAAGCGGTGCGAGCGCTAGTAGGCAAGGCCCTGGGGTTCAGGGCCGAGCACGGCCTCGCGCGGGTCGACGACCTCGAAGCCGTTGGCGCGGTATGCCTCGTAGTCGAAGTTCTCGCACTCGTCGAAGCCGATCTGGTGGTATTCGGCGAAGCCGTCCCACTCCTCATACCCCTCGCCGAACCCGGCCTCGAGGAACGCATCGGCCATCGCCATACCCAGGCGCGGCGCGATGTAGAACGCGCCCATCGCGAGCACGTTGGCGTTGTTCGCGGTCGAGGCGCGGCGCGCGGCCGGGACGCTCTCGACGACAGCTGCGTGCACATGCGGGCACTTGCTCGCCGCGATGTGGATGCCCATCCCGGTACCGCAGAACACGAGCGCCTTCTCAAACTCGCGCTCGGCGATGCGCGCGCCGGCCATGAAGCCGGCCCGGTGATACATCGGCACGTCCTCGAGCGACGGAGTCAGGTCGGTGACCGTCCAGCCGCGCTCGTGGAGGTGCGCCTTGACGGCCTCTTTCAGCGGGAACCCCGCGAAGTCGGCGCTGACGACGACCTGCCGGTCCTTGACACGCTTCATGACTGTGTTCCTTTCCACTTGAGCATGCGCGCAAGTGCGCCCTTGTTGCCGATCTCGTTCACCACGATCACCAGCAGCAGCACACCACCCCAGATGAGCGGGCGGTAGAAGTTGCTGATGTTCGGGAACGTGTTCAGGAACGACGAGAGCACCTGCAGCACGATGATGGCCAGCACCACACCCGAGAGCCGGCCGGAGCCGCCGTTGGGGTTCACCCCGCCGAGCACCACGATGAGGACCGCGAGCAGCGTGTACGTCGAGCCGTAGTCGGCCTTGGCCGAGTTGTAGTTGGCGAGCATGACGAGCCCGGCCGCGGAGGCGAACAGCCCCGAGGTCATGTAGGTGCGGATGATGAGGCTGCTCGTCTTCATGCCGCTGAACTTCGCGGCGGTCTCGTTCGAGCCCAGCATGTAGAGCTTGGTGCCGAACGGGGTCTTGTACATCAGCAGACCGATCACGATCACGCCGATGATGAACACGATCAGCGGCATCGGGATGACGCCGAACACGCGATTGGCCATGATCTCGCCGTATTGCAGCGGCAGGCCGCTCGTGGGCTTGCCGCCGCTGATGATGACAGCGATGCCGGTGAACAGCTCGAAGGTGCCGAGGGTGACGAGGATCGCGGGGATCTTCACCTTGGCAACCAGCCAGCCGTTGAAGGCGCCGGCGAGGGCGCCCACCACGAGCGAGCAGACGATCGCGGCGACGACGGCGAGGTAGCCGGCGTTCGGGTCAGAGCCGGCGGGCGCGATCTGCAGCATGAGCACGGCGCTGCCGATCGCGGTCATGTTGGCGATGCCGACGACCGAGAGGTCGATGCCGCCGATGACCATGGTGAGCATCACGCCGAGGGCCATCAGGCCGAACTCGGGGAACTGCACCGCCATCGACTGCCACGTGGCGAGGCCGAAGAAGTTGCTCGGCTTGATCAGCGCGAAAAACACCAGCAGCAGCACGAGGATGATGCCGAGGCGGGCGACGTGCGGGTCGCTGAAGAGGCGGTTCTTGACGGAGCGGAGCGCCGTCGGCTTGGTTGCTGTCGTTGCAGACATGGGCTATCCCCCTTCTCAGATCAGCACTCGGGCCCGCTTGCGCGCCCTGGTGAGTTGGATGGCCGAGATTCCGGTGCCGACGATGATCAGCACGCCGAGCGAGAAGCCCTGCCAGAACGTGGGGATCCCGACGAGGATCATGCTGTTCTGCACGATCACGATCAGGAGGGTGCCGAGCATGGCGCCCGTGAGGGTGCCGCTGCCGCCGGTGATGGCCGTGCCGCCCAGGACGACGGCCGCGATGACCATCAGCTCGATGCCGGGCAGGTTGGTGGGGTGCATCGAATCCATCATGCTGGTGCGCACGAGGCCCGCCAGGCTGGCGATGATGCCGACGATGACGAACAGCCAGAACTTGATGTGCCGCACCTTGAATCCGGCGCGCTCCGCGGCGCTCTCGTCGCCGCCCATGGCGTAGAGGCCACGGCCGAAGGTCGTGTAGCGCAGCAGCACGAACGCGAACACGAGCACCACGACGAGGATCAGGAACGACATCGGCATGCTCGAGGTCAGACCCGAGTCGGGGTTCGTCGCGACGAACAGCGTCGCGCGGCCGAACTCGGTCATCGCGGGCGGCAGATTCGGGATCTGCACCGAGCTGAGCACGCCCTGCATGATGCCCGAGAACACGCTCGCGGTGCCCAGCGTGATGATCAGCACCGGGACGGCGAAGCGGGAGGTGAACAGGCCGTTGAACGCACCGAGGATCGCGCCGAGTGCGATGACGAGCACGAACGGCAGCCACACGCCGCCTTCCCAGCCGTTGTCGACGAGGATCCGCGTGGTCGCGTAGACCGAGAGCGAGGCCAGCGCGGGAAACGAGACGTCGATGCCGCCCGAGACCAGCACCATGAAGGCGCCCACGGCGAAGATGCCGGGCACGACCATGGCATTGGCGAGGTCGACCAGGTTGTTCGGTGTGAAGAACTGCCCGCTGCGGAGCTGGATCACCACCGCCAGCACGACGATGACGAGAAACAGATAGAACTCGTTCGTCTTCACGAGCTTTCGCACAAGCGCGGCCATCTGTCAGCCCTTCCCGTTGAGATCGACGATGTCTTTCGACATCAGTTCGGCGAGTTCGGCGTCGCCGGTCACGGCGGGGTCGACCTCCGCGACGATGCGTCCGGCATTCATCACCATGACGCGGTTGCAGTTTTGGATCACCTCGGGGATGTCGTCCGAGATGATGATGACGGCGAGGCCCTCGGCCGCCAGCTCGCGCAGGATGCGGTGGATGTCGTGCTTCGAGCCGATGTCCACACCCACGGTCGGGCCGTTGAGGATGAGCACCTTCGGGTTGGTCGCCAGCCACTTCGCAAGCACGATGCGCTGCTGGTTGCCGCCAGAGAGCGTGTTGACCGCGTTCTCGGGGTCGGGGGTCGCGATGCGCAGGTCTTTGACCCAGGCTTCGGCCGCGGCCTTCGCCGCGGCCTTGTCGAACACGCCGAGCTTGGAGGCGAACGAGTCGATCTCCGAGATGGTGATGTTCGAACCGATGGAGCGCTCGAGGAACAGGCCTTCGGTGAGGCGGTCCTCGGGGACGTAGCCGATGCCGTGTGCGATCGCCGAGCGGATGCCGTCGAGCGTGACGGGCTGCCCCTCGAGGCGGATCTCCCCCCGGTCTGCCGGCAGCGCGCCGAACAGCGAGAGGGCGAGCTCGGTGCGACCAGAACCGAGCAGGCCGGTGATGCCGAGGATCTCACCCGGCCGGAGCGAGAGGGTCACATCCTCGAACGCGCCGTCGACGCCGAGACCCGAGACCTCGAGCACGGGCGCGTCGGCCTGGAGCTCGGGCGTGAACCGGGAGTCGTCGAACTCGCGCCCGGTCATGTAGTACGAGAACTTCTTGTGGTCGAGCTCTTCGGGCAGGCACGTGATCACGGATGCGCCGTTGCGGATGATCGTGAAGCGCTCGCTGATCTCGAAGACCTCTTCCAGCTTGTGGCTGACAAACAGCGTGGCGATGCCGCGGGCCTTGAGATCGAGGATGATCTTGAACAGCGCGTCGACCTCGCGCTTGGTCAGCGCGGTGGTCGGCTCGTCCATGATGATCAGTCGCGCGTCGCTCATCAGCGCGCGCGAGATGGCGACCAGCTGCTTCTGGGCCACGGAGAGGGTGCCGACCTTGGCGTCGAGATCGATGTCGAAATCGATCTTGGCGATGGCTTCCTTGGCCGTGGCGCGCATCCGGCGCCAGTTGACGAACGTGCGGTGCGCCGCGAGTTCGGCGTTGATGGCGAGGTTCTCCATCACGGTGAGGTTCGGGAAGACGGAGAAGTCCTGGTAGATCACCTGGACGCCGTTCGAGATCGCCTCGATCGGCGTGAGGCCCGAGAACTGCTTGCCGTTCATCTCGATGGTGCCGCTGTCGGGAGCGTGCACACCGGAGATGACCTTGATGAGCGTGGACTTGCCACTCCCATTTTCGCCGGCGAGACAGTGGATCTCACCCGGGGCGATTTCTAGCGTGATGCCGTCGAGCGCCTGGACGCCGGCGAAGGCCTTGCGGATATCGCGTACAGCGATGACGTTGTCGACCATCGACGAGTCCTTTCGACGCGTGAGCGGTGTGGCTGCGTGCGGGGCGGGGCGCAGTGCCCCGCCCCGCACGCGTGAGCGGTGTGGCGGATGCCGCCGAACCGAGCTCGGCTGGCTTAGAAGCCGAACTCCGAGACGTTGTCCTTGTTGATGACGACCCAGCCGTTGCCCTCGAGCACCTTGGTGCTGCCCTCGGCGAACTGCATGTTCTCGTAGCCGGCGACACCGAGGTCGAGGCCGTTGGCGATGGTCTCGCCGTCGAGGATCTTCTCGGCGAGCGCCGCGAGTGCGTAGCCGGCGTCGGCCGGGTCCCACAGCGTCAGGGTCTGCACGAGGCCCTTGTCGAGGATCGACTTGTTCGCGGCGGGCATGCCCGTGCCGCTGACGAAGACCTTGCCGGTGAGGCCGAGCTCTTCGATCGCACGCGCGACACCGGGGGCGTCGAACGACGAGGTGCCGACGATGCCCTTGATCTCGGGGTACTTCTTCAGCAGCTCCTTGGCCGACTGGTACGCGACCTCGCCGTCGTCCTGCGACTCGACCCGCGGCTCCGCCTCGAGCAGCGTCATGTTCGGGTACGCCTCGGCGGCGCGGGCAACGGCACCGTCTGCCCACTCGTTGTGCGAGGCGTTGGTGACGTGGCCGACCATGGTCGTGTACACGCCCTCCTCGCCCATCGCCTCGGCGAGGTTGTCCATGATGAACGCGCCGTAGTCGGTGTTGTTGAACGCCTCGATGTCGTACATCGTGTTCTGCTGGCTGGCGCCCTCGTGCGTCACGACGACGATGCCGGCATCCATGGCCTGCTTGAGCACCGTCTCGAGCGCGCCCGGGTCGACCGGGACGACGCCGATGGCGTCGACGCCCTGGGCGATGAGGTCCTGGATCACCTGGACCTGCATGGTGGCGTCCGTCTCAGCGGGGCCCTTCTGGTAGGCGGTGGTGCCCGTCTCGGCCGCGTAGGTCTTGACGCCCTCCTCCATGCGGACGAACCAGGGGTTCGTCGCATCCTTCGGCACGATCACGATCGTGTAGTCGCCGTCGCCCGCGCCACCCGCAGCGGCGTCGCCGCCGCCTGCGGAACATCCCGTCAGCCCGAGGCCGACGATGGCGGCCATGCCCAGCGCGAGACCAGCAAAGCGTCGCTGCTTCATGTGTTTCTCCTTCATGTGGTGGATGCAGAGTGCTCGGACGCTGCCCGGAGGTGCGCGCGGCCAGTTCGTCGAGTCGTAATCTTGGGTTTAAAACGCTTCATAATCTAAAGCGGTTTAAACGCACACTGGCCGAAACCCGTTCGCAAACATCCGAGCGATGCGCGCGACGGTGAAATCTGCCCGCCCCGGGCAGGACCCCAGCCATAGAGTGAAGCTGACGCTGCCTGAGCTTTTGAGAGGTGAGACCGCGATGAGCACAACCGATGTGCACGCGCGCAGCCCGGTGGGCATCCGCGACGTCGCCGCCCTCGCCGAGGTGTCGACCGGCACCGTCTCGAACACCATCAACCACCCGGAGCGCGTGCACCCCCGCACCCGCGCGGCCGTCGAGCGGGCGATCCGCACGCTCGGATTCGTGCCGAACCAACAGGCCCGCGTGCTCACCGGCGCCTCGAGCAACGTCATCGGCCTCGTCGTCCTCGACGTCGAGAGCCCCTTCTACATGGAGGCCGCGCATGCGATCGAGCGCGCGACCCGCGAGTCCAACCACGTCGTGATGCTTTGCAACTCAGACGGCGAGCTCGAACGTGAGGCGAAGCTGCTGACCATGCTCGCGGCACAGCGGGTGCGCGGCGTGCTGCTGGCTCCGGCGAACGCCGAGAACGCCGATCGCTACGCGAACCTCCCGGGCGATCTGGCCGTGGTGCTCATCGACTACGACGCGGGCCCCGAGCACTGCTCGGTCTCGGTCGACAACATCGCCGGCGGACGCCTCGCCGTGCAGCACCTGCTCGAACTCGGCCACCGGCGCATCGGCTTCGTCGGCGGGCCGACCGGCCTGCGCCAGTTCGCCCAGCGCGCGATCGGCGCCCGGCTGGCGATCGAAGAGGCCGGCCTCGACCCCGACACCGCGCTGCTGGAGGTCTCGGTCTCGGGCATCGGCATCCAAGACGGCCGTCGCGCGGTCGAGCTGCTGCTGGAATCGGGCCCACCCGACGCGATCTTCTGCGGCAACGACATGCTGGCCTTCGGCGTGTATCGCGGCCTGATCGATGCCGGCTACCGCGTGCCCGATGACATCGCGCTGGTCGGCTACGACGACATCGACTTTGCCAAGGACTGGGTGGTGCCGCTCACCTCCGTGCGCCAGCCGATCGACCAGCTCGGCGAGCGCGCCGCGAAGCTGCTGCTCGAGCATTCCTCGCGCGACGGCGGGCACCGCCACCGACAGGTGCTCCTGGCCCCCGAGCTCGTGATCCGCCGTTCGACGGGGCGCCGCGCCGAGGCCACGGATGCTCCGGCCGGCGCGAACGCACCGTAGGGGCCACGCCCGCGCCCGCCCGGCCGACGCCACGCGCTCGGGCGATGGGGCGCCGCGCGCGGTGTAGCGTCGAGGGAGCATGGCGTGCGTGTGTGTGCGAACGCACGCGATCGATCAGCGGGGGGCCGCGGCATCCACCGCACGCGCCCCGAACGAACCCACGGCAGGAGCACCATGGCGACCAACAGCACCGTGCGCGGCGAGGAACGCCGCGCCGCGATCCTCGCCACGCTCACGCGCGACGGCAGCCTGCAGCTCGATGCGATCGCCGGCGAGCTGCGCGTCTCGCCCATGACCGTGCGCCGCGACCTCGACGAGCTCGAGGCCGAGGGCCTGCTGCGCCGGGTCCGCGGCGGCGCCGTCGCGATCCTCGGCCCGCGCCCGTTCAGCGAGCGGCGGGGCGTGCGGATGCGCGCCAAGCAGGCGATCGCCGCGAAGGCCGCGCGTCTGCTGCCCGCGCATGGCGCGATTGCGCTGGATGCCTCGAGCACCTCGGGGACGCTTGCGACGGCGCTCGCCGGGCACAGCGGGCTGACCGTCGCGACGAACTCGTACGACAATTTCTCGACCCTGCGGGCGGCCACGGGCACCACGCCCGTGCTGATCGGCGGCGAGCCGGAGGCCACCACGGGCAGCTTCGTGGGCAAGATCGCGTGTGATGCCGCGGCATCCATGCTCTACCAGGTGTTCTTCACCTCGGCGAGCGCGGTCGACGCCGCCCACGGCAGCTCGGAGGTCTCGCTCGCCGAGAGCCAGGTCAAGCGCGCGTTCGCCCAGCGCAGCCGCCGGGTGATCCTCTGCGTCGACGCGTCGAAGCTCGACCACCTCGCCGTCGCGGTCGGGTTCGAATGGCCCGAGATCGCGGCGATGATCACCGAGCTCGATCCGGCGGACCCACGGCTCGACCCCTACCGCGAGCACACCGAGCTGCACTGATCCGCGCCCGCCGAACTTGCGCATGACGTGAGTTCTTGTCACTCTTAACAAGAACTCACAAACCAAACGAGGTGCAGTCATGTCAACGTCCCCCGCAGCAGCCGATCTCATCGCCCGGAGCAATCGCCTCGGCGCCGATCCGCGCAACACCAACTACGCCGGCAACAACACCTCGGCCAAGGGCGTCGTGAACGATCCGGTCACCGGCCAGCCCGTCGAGCTGATGTGGGTGAAGGGTTCGGGCGGCGACCTCGGCACGCTGCAGGAATCGGGGCTCGCCGTCCTGCGCATGGACCGCATGCGCGCGCTCGTCGATGTCTACCCCGGCATCGACCGCGAAGACGAGATGGTCGCGGCCTTCGACTACTGCCTCCACGGCAAGGGCGGCGCGGCCCCCTCGATCGACACCGCCATGCACGGGCTCGTCGATGCCGCGCACGTCGACCACCTGCACCCCGACTCGGGCATCGCGATCGCGACGGCCGTCGACGGCGAGGCGCTCACGGCGAGCATCTTCGGCGAGAAGGTCGTGTGGGTGCCGTGGCGTCGCCCCGGCTTCCAGCTCGGCCTCGACATCGCGGCCATCAAGCGGGCGCACCCCGCGGCGATCGGGTGCATCCTCGGCGGCCACGGCATCACCGCCTGGGGCGACACCTCAGACGAGTCCGAGGCGAACTCGCTGTGGATCATCGAGACCGCCGCCGCCTACATCGCCGAACACGGCACGGCGCAGCCCTTCGGCGCCGCCCGCCCCGGCTTCGGCGCCCTCGATGCGGACGCCCGCCGCGCCAAGGCCGCAGCCCTCGCCGCCACCATCCGCGGCATCGCCTCGCACGACCGGCCCATGGTCGGCCACTTCACCGACGCCCCCGAGGTGCTCGAGTTTCTCGAGTCCTCGGGCGCCCCGCGCCTGGCCGAGCTCGGCACCAGCTGCCCCGACCACTTCCTGCGCACGAAGGTCAAGCCGATGCTGCTCGACCTGCCGGCAGATGCGCCGGTCGAGGCATCCATCGCCCGCCTGAAGCAGCTGCACGAGGCCTACCGTGCCGACTACACCGCGTACTACGACGCGCACGCGACGCTCGAGTCACCCGCGATGCGCGGCGCCGACCCGCTGATCGTGCTCGTGCCGGGCGTGGGCATGTTCAGCTACGGCGCAAACAAGCAGACCGCGCGCGTCGCCGGCGAGTTCTACATCAACGCGATCAACGTGATGCGCGGCGCCGAGTCGCTCTCGAGCTACGCGCCCATCTCTGACGCCGAGAAGTTCAACATCGAGTACTGGGCGCTCGAAGAGGCGAAGCTGCAGCGGATGCCGAAGCCCAAGGTGCACCAGGGGCGCATCGCGCTCGTGACCGGCGCCGCCTCCGGCATCGGCAAGGCGATCGCCACGCGGCTCGCGGCCGAGGGGGCCTGCGTGGTGATCGCAGACCTCGACCTCGAGAAGGCGCAGGCCGCGGCGGCGGCGCTCGGCGGCCCCGACGTCGCGATCGGCGTCGCCGCGAACGTCGCCGACGAGGCGGCCGTGCAGGCCGCCGTCGACGCCGCGCTGCTCGCGTTCGGCGGCATCGACCTCGTCGTCAACAACGCCGGGCTCTCCCTGTCGAAGTCGCTGCTCGAGACCACCGCCGCGGATTGGGACCTCCAGCACGATGTGATGGCCAAGGGCTCGTTCCTCGTCTCGAAGGCCGCGGCCCGCGCGCTGATCGAGCAGAACATGGGCGGCGACATCATCTACATCTCGTCGAAGAACTCGGTCTTCGCCGGCCCGAACAACATCGCGTACTCGGCGACGAAGGCCGACCAGGCGCACCAGGTGCGATTGCTCGCCGTCGAGCTCGGCGCGTACGGTGTGCGGGTGAACGGCGTCAACCCCGACGGCGTCGTGCGTGGATCGGGCATCTTCGCATCGGGCTGGGGCGCCAACCGCGCCGCCACCTACGGCGTCGATGAGAAGGACCTCGGCCAGTTCTACGCGAACCGCACGATCCTCAAGCGCGAGGTGCTCCCCGAGCACATCGCCAACGCCGTGATCGCGCTCACCGGGCCGGAGCTCTCGCTCACCACCGGCCTGCACATCCCGGTCGACTCGGGGGTCGCCGCGGCGTTCCTCCGCTAGGCACAGTGACGCCGCAGGGCCGGTTCCGCGCATCGCGCGGGCCGGCCCTGCGGCGCTCCCACGGTGCGGCCCGCTCGCCGCGCGGGCAATGCAGGCTAGGCTCTCGCAGCAATGTCGCGTGTTCCGGCACGGGTGCCGGCGACGCACGCGCACCTCGCTTCGAAGAAGGGCTCAACGACGTGTCTTCTCAACTGCCCACCGCACGCCCCGGCACCGCGGCGGCGCGCCTTGTGCCGCTCGCACTGCTCGCCCTCGCGCTGGCGGGCTGCGCCGCACCCGCGCCCGATGCCGCACCCCGCAGCTCTGCTGCCCCGGGAGCAGCCGCGACCCCGGACGCCCGGCCCGCCGCCCCCGAGCCGACGCCCACCACCGAGGCCGAGTGCATCGTCGGCACCTGGGAGCTCGACAACGCATCGTTCGTCGCCGCCCTGCACACCGTGGGCGAGGGCGAGCTCATCGTCGACTCGCTCACGGGCACCGCGCGGCTGGTGGTCGCCGAGGGCGGTGCGGCCGAGACCTCGTACGTGAACTGGAAGCACGTGGCATCCGTCGTCGGCCAGCCCGCCACGATCACGATGGAGCGCAACGGCACCGACTACGGCACGATCGTCGAGGTCGACGGCACGCTCGGGCTGCAGGAGCTCTCGAACGAGTCGATCATGATCACGCAGATCGAGATGGGTGGCGTCGTGCAGGCGGGCCCGAAGACTGAGGGTGCGAGCCTGTCGCTCGGCATCTTCCAGTGCGAGGGCGATCGCCTCTCGATCACCGTCGACGGCACGACGTCGTACATGGACCGGGTGTCGTAGCGGGCGCACGCGAGGGTGCGGGTGCCTGCGGCGCGCATCGGTGAGGCCCGGAGCCCGAGGGGTGACCGTTGCGGTCAGAGAGAGCCGGCTGCGGGACTCGAACCCGCAACCCCCGCTTTACAAGAGCGGTGCGCTACCAATTGCGCCAAGCCGGCAATGAGAGCAAGTCTATCGGGGTGATCGGGTGTGCTCCGGCACGCGACCACGGCCGCCGCTCGGCGCACCGCGAGGCCGCCTGGCGGGCCCCGCGGCGTGCCGCCGTTACGGCGTGGGCGTGGGCGTCGGGCTCGGCGTGGCCTTGTAGTACGCGTCGCTCGAGAGCATCAGCACGAACTGCGCGAACTCTTTCGCATCGGTCATGCTGCCGACATAGGGCTTGCCGTCGACGAGCACGGTCGGGGTGCCGGTGAGCTTCTGCCCGTCGGCGCCGGGGAGCGGCTCGCTGAGCGCGCGCGCCGTGGCTGCCTGCACCCACGAGAGGTAATGGCCGTCCTCGATGCAGCTGCGCATCTGCTTCGGGTCTTCAGCCCCCGAGGCGATCGCCATGTCGGCGAGCGTCTTGCTGTCGAAGCCGTCGGTGTCGAAGTCGGGCTGCCGCGTGAGCAGCGAGTGGTTGAACGCGAAGAACGTCTCGGGCGAATGCGTTGCGACGCACACGCCGGCGTTCGCGGCGCGCAGCGAGTACTTCGTGCCGTTCGACTTGGCCGTCAACAGCGCGACGGGGTGGTAGCTGAGGTTCACCGCACCCTGTTTGACCCACTCGCCAAGCTGCGAGGCGTTCGCCTGCTGAAACTCGCGCGACTGCGCCGAGAGGTAGTCGATGTAGACGCGAATCTCGACGGGCGCCGAGTTGACCTCCTCAGCGCTGGTGGATGCCTCAGCCTCGGCCTCGGCCTCGGCCTCACCTGCGGCCTCGTCTGCCGAGAGCGCGCTGGTCGTGACCGCTTCGATCACGACGCCGTCCTGCTCCATGTTCGTGGGGGCGAGCTGCGGCGTATCGCTCGCACTCGTCCAGGCCAGGGTCACCCCGACGCCGACGACCGCGAGCACGGCAACGATGCCGACACCGATCAGCACCCGGCGCAGCACCCCCGCTCGTCGCTGCTGGGCATGCACGAGCTGTGCTTTCTCACGCAGGGCTTCACGGTGGTCGCGCTTTGCGGGCGCGTCATCTGCAGACGCGCCACTGGTCTGGCTGGTGTCGTCAGTCGACATGAATCCTCGGTTCTCGCAGGGCCTCGGGTGGCCCGCAGCCTTGCGGCATACCCGTCGATGGTAGTGAGGCAATCTGAGAAATGCCCAGATACGGCGCCATCCACCCCTAGTGTCTTCCGCGCCTCTGCCTGTAATACTGGTCGCACGCCCACTCGTGGGACACGGGCAACGCCCGTCATCCATCACTACGGATCGTCCGGCACGTCCCTGCCGGTGAAGGAGAAGAACCCATGGCGTCCGTCACGTTTGACAACGCAACGCGTATCTATCCCGGGGGCACCCGCCCCGCGGTCGACCGCCTCAGCCTCGAGGTCGCCGATGGAGAGTTCCTGGTGCTGGTCGGCCCGTCCGGCTGCGGCAAGTCGACCTCGCTGCGCATGCTCGCGGGCCTGGAAGAGATCAACTCCGGGCACATCCGCATCGGCGACCGCGATGTCACCGATGTGCCCCCGAAAGATCGAGACATCGCGATGGTCTTCCAAAACTACGCGCTGTACCCGCACATGACGGTGGCCGAGAACATGGGCTTCGCGCTGAAGATCGCCGGTGTGCACAAGGAGGAACGTGCCGCCCGGGTGCTGGAGGCGGCACGCCTGCTCGACCTCGAGGACTACCTCGGGCGCAAGCCCAAGGCGCTCTCGGGCGGTCAGCGCCAGCGCGTCGCGATGGGTCGCGCGATCGTCCGCTCGCCGCAGGTGTTCCTGATGGACGAGCCGCTCTCGAACCTCGATGCCAAGCTGCGCGTGCAGACCCGCACCCAGATCGCGTCGCTGCAGCGTCGCCTGGGCGTCACCACCGTGTACGTCACCCACGACCAGACCGAGGCGCTGACCATGGGCGACCGCATCGCCGTGCTCAAAGACGGCGTGCTGCAGCAGGTCGGCACCCCGCGTGATCTGTACGAGAGCCCGAGCAACGTGTTCGTCGCCGGCTTCATCGGTTTGCCCGCCATGAACCTGTTCGCAAGCGACCTCACCGACGGTGGCGTCGCGTTCGGCTCGGCCGAGGTGCCCCTCGAACGTGACACGGTGGCCCGCGCGACGGGCTCCCAGGTCACCGTGGGCGTGCGCCCCGAAGACATCGTCGTCGGCCCGGCCGGCGGCCCCGGGCTCAGCGTGCAGATCGACCTCGTCGAGGAGCTCGGCGCGGACGGGTACCTGTACGGGCACACCGAGATCGGCGGCGAGCGCACGGAGGTGGTCGCCCGCGTCGACGGCCGCAACCACCCGAATGCCGGCGAGACCGTCAGCCTCACCGCGCGGCACAACCACGTGCACACCTTCGACATCGAAAGCGGCGAGCGCCTGAACAACGCGCCCATCACCGCCGACTGAGTCGCGTCCGCCATGGCCCTGAGCATCAGCGCCCGCACGGTGGACCCGGGGCTCCTCGCGCTCCCGTGGGCGCTGCCGCTGGAGCACTGGCCGAGCAGCGTGATCGTGTCGCTGCCGAAGGGGCTCTCTCGCCACCTCGTGCGCTTCGCGATGCTCTCGGGTGGCGTGATCGCGGTCAAAGAGACCACCGAACAGATGGCTCGCCGCGAGTACGACATGCTCGGCAACCTCGCCCGGCTCGCGGTGCCCTGCGTCGAGCGGGGCGCGGTGATCGCCGGTCGGGTCGACGCCGAGGGGCGGGCCCTGCCCGCCGCGCTCGTGACCGCGCACCTGAAGTTCTCGCTCCCCTATCGCGCACTGTTCCAGCAGGTGCTGCGCCCCGACACCGCCACCCGCCTCGTCGACGCGCTCGCGGTGCTGCTCGTGCGCCTGCACAACGTCGGATTCTTCTGGGGCGACGTCTCACTCTCGAACACCCTGTTTCGTCGCGACGCGGGCGCCTTCGCCGCGTATCTGGTGGATGCCGAGACCGGCGAGTTGCACGAGGGCGGGCTCACCCCGGGGCAGCGTTCCCACGACCTCGAGGTCGCCCGCACGAACATCGCCGGCGAGATCATGGATCTGGAGGCCAGCGGCCGGCTCGACGACGGGATCGACGCCATCGAGATCGCCGATCGGCTCGTGGCCGCCTACTCCTCGCTGTGGAGCGCGCTCACCGAGGAGGAGTCGTTCTCATCGGCGGAGGCGTGGCGCATCAACGAGCGGGTGCAGCGGCTGAACGATCTCGGCTTCGACATCGGCGAGATGGCGATCACCACCGACGGCACCGGCTCGCACGTCTCGATCCAGCCGAAGGTGGTCGACGCGGGTCATCACCAGCGCCGACTGATCCGCCTCACCGGGCTCGACGTCGAAGAGAACCAGGCCCGGCGCCTGCTGAACGATCTCGACTCGTACCGCGCCATGGTCAGCCGCCCCGGCCTCGACGAGGAGATGATCGCGCACGAGTGGCTCACGCGCGTGTTCGAGCCCGTGGTGAAGGCCATCCCGGCAGAGCTGCGCGCCAAGCTCGAGCCCGCCGAGGTCTTTCACCACGTGCTCGAGCACCGCTGGTACATGTCGCAGCAGCGCGAGAGCGCCGTGCCGATCTCGGAGGTGCTGACCTCGTACATCAACGACGTGCTACGGCATCGACGTGACGAAGCGACCATCATGGGGCCGCTGACCGAGACCCTCGCCATCCCGCAGCTCGGGCCTGACGGCCAGCCGATCACCCAGCCCACGCGCGTCGCGAACGAGGCCGCGGACGGATCCGGTGACGGCCACGCGGAGACGGTCGATTGGCGTGACCTCGTCTGAGCGGGCCGTTGCGGCGTCAGCCGCGCCGCCCGGTGCCCGCGCGTCGGCACCCGCGCGCGGGCACCGACGGCGCACTCACCCCTCGCGGCGCTTCGCGACCTCGTACAGCGCGACCGAGGTCGCGATACCGGCGTTGAGCGACTCGGTCGCCGCCGAGATCGGGATCGACACGATCTGATCGCACGTCTCGGCGACCAGGCGCGAGAGCCCCCTGCCCTCGCTGCCGACGACGATGACGATCGGCCGTTCGGCCAACTCGAGCTCGGGCAGGCGCACATCGCCGTCGCCGTCGAGACCCAGCACGAACACGCCCTGCTTCTTGAAGTCCTTCAGCGTCGCCGTCAGGTTCGATGCGAGCGCGACGGGCGTGCGCGCGGCCGCGCCGGCGCTCGTCTTCCACGCGGCAGAGTTCACGCTCGCCGAGCGGCGCTGCGGCACGATGACGCCGTGCCCGCCGAACGCGGCGGTCGAGCGGATGATGGCGCCGAGGTTGCGCGGGTCGGTGATGCCATCGAGCGCGACGAACAGCGGGGTCTCGCCCCGATCGACGACTGCTTCGAGGAGGTCGTAGGGGTGCGCGTACTCATAGGGCGGCACCTTCAGGGCCACCCCCTGGTGCACACCGTCGAAGCCGGCCATGCGATCGAGCTCCGGGCGCGTGACCTCGAGCACGGCGATGCCCCGGTGCGTCGCGATCGAGAGCATCTCTTTGACGCGGTCATCCATCTCCACGCGCTGCGCGACGTAGAAGGCGGTCGCGGGGATCTTGGCCCGCAGCGCCTCGAGCACCGAGTTGCGACCGGTCACGATCTCGGTGTCATCGCTCTGCTTCGGTGATCGCGAGCCGCCGCCGCGACCGCCGTTCGCCGGCTTCGGCTTGCCGCCCGCCGCCGCGAAGCGCTCCTGTGCGGCCTTTCGCTTGCCGGCGGGGTGCCAGGCGCGGTCTTCGGCCTTCGGGGTCGGACCGCGGCCCTCGAGGCTCGAGCGCCCCTTCCCGCCGCTGCCCTTGGTGGGGCCCTTCTTCGTCTTTCGGGCGCCGGGGCGTCCGGGCTTGTTACCGGCCATTGATGCTCCAATGTGTTGCGCCAGAGGCGTCTTCGAGGGTGATCCCCGCGGCAGCGATCACATCTCTGATGCGATCGGCCGCGGGCCAGTCTTTGGCATCGCGGGCAGCAGCGCGCTGCGCGATGAGGCCCTGCACGAGGGTGTCGAGTGCGTCCAGGGTGGATGCCTCGGCCGAGCCGCCGCGCTGCCATGCAGGGTCGAGCGGGTTGATGCCCAGCACGCCGGTCATCACGCTGACCTCACCGGCTGCGAGGCGCGCGGCATCCACATCACCCGTATCGAGTGCGATGTTGCCGCGCCGCACGCGCTCGTGCAGCACGGCGAGCGCCTGCGGCACACCAAGGTCGTCGTTCATCGCGTCGGTGAACGCGGCGTTGTCGGACGAGGCCCAAGCGAAGTCGCCCTCGCGGGCGACGCGCTCGAGAAATGTGCGGATGCGATCGAGCGCCGCTTCTGCCTCGTCGAACGTCTTGTCGGTGATGTCGAGGTTTGAGCGGTAGTGGGCCGCGGCCAGCGCGTAGCGCACCACGAGCGGGTCGCGCTCGCGCAGCACGTCTTCGGCGAGCACGAAGTTGAACAGCGATTTCGACATCTTCTGGCCGTTGACCGTGACCAGGCCGTTGTGCATCCAGTACCGCGCAAATCCGTCGCCGGCCGCGGTCGATTGCGCAAGCTCGTTCTCGTGGTGCGGAAACCGCAGGTCGAGCCCGCCACCGTGGATGTCGAACTCGGCGCCGAGGTAGCGCCGCACCATGGCCGAGCACTCGATGTGCCAACCGGGGCGGCCGGGGCCCCACGGCGAGTTCCAGACGGCCGAGGCCGGTTCGTCGGGCTTCGCACCCTTCCACAGGGCGAAGTCGTGCGGGTCGCGCTTGCCGCGCAGTTCGGCGTCGGCCGCCACCTCCAGCGCATCGAGCGACTGCCGCGTGAGCGCACCGTAGGCCGGCCAGCTGCGCACATCGAAGTACACATCGCCCGCGGCATCCGAATCCGCGGGTGCCGCGTACGCGTGCCCCGCCTCGATCAGTTCGGCAATCAGCTCGTGCATCTGCGGGATCGACGCGGTCGCACGCGGCTCGTACGTCGGTGCGGCGATGCCGATCGCGGCGTACGCGGCGCTGAAGGCGAGCTCCATGCGGTACGCGAGCGCCCACCAGGGCTCCTGGGTGGCGTTCGTCAGCACCTTGTCGTCGATGTCGGTCACGTTGCGCACGAAGGTGACGCGGAAGGAACGCTCGAGCCAGCGACGCAGAATGTCGAACGCGAGCGCGCCCCGAAGGTGCCCGATGTGGGGGCCGGACTGCACCGTCGGTCCACAGACGTAGATGCCGACCTCGCCCGCCCGCAGGGGCGTGAAGTCGCGCAGCGCCTGCGCTCTGGTGTCGTACAGTCGGAGTCCCACGGGTCAAGACTACCGGCGCGCTCCGCGGCCCGAACGATCTGCGCTGCGCGATCCGCGCGCCGGAGGGCGTGGATCGTTGGCGCATCGGGCCTGAACGATCAGGCCCGAACGATCAGCGCCGTCGCCGTCGCCGCGATCCCCTCGCCACGCCCGGTGAACCCGAGCCCGTCGGTGGTCGTCGCCGCGACCGTCACCGGCGCGCCGAGCAGCGCGCTCAATGCAGCCTGCGCCTCGAGGCGGCGGGGCGAGAATCGCGGGGCGCGCGCCTGCACCTGGACCGACACGTTGCCGATGGCCCAGCCTGCATCGGCGAGCACGCGGCGGGTGCGGGTGAGGAACACCTCGGCGTGGGCGCCCTCGACGGCGGGATCGTCGGTGCCGAACAGCCCGCCGATGTCGCCGAGATCGGCCGCCGAGAGCAGCGCATCGACGATGGCATGCGTGACGACGTCGCCGTCGGAGTGGCCCTCGAGCGCGCGCTCCCCGGGCCATGGCAGCCCCGCGAGCCAGAGCGTGCGCGTGGATCCCGCGGCCGCGTATGCGTGCACATCGCTGCCGATCCCGACGCGCATGGTCAGCGCCGCGGCGAGCGCTGGAGCGTGCTCGCCCTGCGCGGAGCGCACCGGCTGGGGGCTCGGCGCGTGCTGTGCCGCGCGCTCACCGAGCAGCGTTCTCGCGCGCTGAAGATCGGCGGGGGTGGTGATCTTGAACGCGTGGGCATGGCCGTCGAGCGCACGCACGGGGTAGCCGGCGGCGGCGACGAGCGCCGCATCGTCGGTGTACTGCGCGCTCGCTCCCGCGTATGCCGCATCGAGCACATCGCGCCGGAACCCCTGCGGCGTCTGCACCGCGAGCAACTCGTCGCGATCGACCGTGTCGCCGACCGCCCCCGCGGCATCCACCCGCTTGACGGTATCGACCACCGGCAGCCCGGGGATCACGGCGGCGCCCGTGCGCTCGACCTCCTCGATCACCCGGTCGAACACCTCGCTCGGTGTGAGCGAGCGCGCCGCGTCATGCACGAGCACGGTCCGCACCTGCGGCCATACGGCGCGCAGCCCCGCCGCCACCGAGTCCTGTCGGGTTGCGCCGCCGGCGACGATGCGCACGAGCTCGAAGCGATCGGCTGCATCGGTCGCGCCGTCTGCGCCCTCTGCCGCCGCGACGGTGGCCGCGGCATCCATCGCCTCGGTGCACGCCTCGCCCTCGAGCCCCGGGGGCACCACGAGCACCAGCTGTGCGGCCCGGCGCATGCCGAGGATGGGGATCAGGCTGTGCCAGAGCACGGTGTGCGCATCCACGCCGACGAACGCCTTGGGCGCGCCGGCCCCGAGGCGCAGGCCAGAACCGGCGGCAACGACGATGACGGCCGCATCCGGCACGGGCGTGATGCTCATGCAACTCACGCTACCGGAGTGCACCCACGCAAAAGGCTCCCCGTCCGCGATGCGGATCAGGGAGCCTCACGCTGTCGGTCGCCTCGCGGCATCCGGCGCGCAGCCGCTACGAAGCGAGGACCTCGTCGAGCACGTTCGACGCCTGCTCCTCGTCCGTCTTCTCGGCGAGCGCGAGCTCCGAGATGAGGATCTGGCGCGCCTTTGCAAGCATGCGCTTCTCCCCTGCCGAGAGACCCCGGTCCTGGTCCCGGCGCCAGAGATCGCGAACGACCTCGCTCACCTTGATGACATCGCCGGAGGCGAGCTTCTCAAGGTTTGCCTTGTAGCGGCGCGACCAGTTGGTGGGTTCTTCGATAAACGGTGCACGCAGCACCTCGAACACGGCCTCGAGGCCTTCCTTGCCGATCACATCGCGCACACCGACGAGATCGATGTTGTCGGCGGGCACCTCGATCGTCAGGTCGCCCTGGGTTACCCGGAGCTTGAGATAGATCTTCTCTTCACCCTTGATAATTCGAGTCTTCACTTCGGCGATCGTTGCGGCACCGTGGTGCGGGTAAACGACCGTCTCGCCAACCTCAAAAAGCATGCAGATCTGTCCTTTCGGCTCCATATAGGATACCACAGGCCTCATAGGATAAGGTTCGCACTGCAACCCGCCCGGACGTCGACGCGCGCTCCCCCGGATCCCGCATCGCGGGCCGCGCGCCGGGGGTGGGTGGCCCGGGGCCGAGGGTGCCGATCGCGCGCGGTTCAGGCCCTTTGCAACGCGAATTCATCCGCGCGCGGAATTCCCCTAGACTGACCTCAGTCCCACTACCGCCGGGAGGCATCTTGAAGTCCCGCTTGATCGCGTCCATTGTGCTGGGCACCGCCGTGGTGCTGACCGCCACTGGTTGCAACATGCTCGCCCCACAGGCGACCACCATCCAGTACAACCCGGGCGACGGCATGAGCGTCAACACGGGGTCCGTCCAGGTGCTCAACGCCCTCGTCATCTCTGACGACGGCGTCGACGGCAACCTGGTCGTCGCGTTCTACAACAAGGACGAAGTCAACGACGCCACGATCCTCATCGAGTACGGCGAGAACGGCATCGGCGGCGAAGCCGCGTTGGAGATCCCCGCCGGCACGCTCGTCAGCCTCGGCGGCGACGAAGAGGGCCCGCTCCTGCTCGAGGGCATCGACACCGAGCCCGGCGCGCGCCTGCCGATGTACTTCCAGTCCGGCGACGGCGAGGGGCAGCTCGTGCTGGTGCCCGTCCTCGACGGCTCGCTCCCGTACTACGCGGACCTGGTTCCCTGATTTCGCACGTGGATGCCTCGGCCTGAGGCTGAGGCATCCACCGCACGCAAATGCGGCGCCCACCTCTCGGTGTGCGCCGCATTTGCGTGTGCGCGCCTAGCCCTCGAAGCGATACCCGAGACCGCGCACGGTCACGAGCGACACGGGCGCGCTCGGGACGGGTTCGATCCGCGAACGGATCCGCTTCACGTGCACATCGAGCGTCTTCGTGTCGCCGAAGTAGTCGCTCCCCCACACCCGATCGATCAGCTGGCCGCGCGTGAGCACCCGGCCCGCATTGCGCATGAGCAGTTCGAGCAGCTCGAATTCTTTCAGGGGCATGCTGATCTCTTCACCGTCGACCGCGACCGTGTGCCGGTCGAGATCGAGCGTGACGCGCCCGCCGCTGAGCACGCGATCCTCCCCCTCATCGACGACCGCGAGGCGGCGCAGAATCGCCCGCATCCGCGCGAGCAGCTCGCGCGCCGAGTACGGCTTCGTGACGTAGTCGTCGGCGCCGAGCTCGAGGCCCACCACGATGTCGATCTCGGAATCCTTCGCGGTCAGCATGATGATCGGCACCGCCGAGCTCATGCGAATCTGGCGGCACACCTCGGTTCCCGGCATCCCGGGGAGCATCAGGTCGAGGAGCACGACGTCGGCGCCGCGGTCGCGGAATGCGGCCAGCGCCGCGAGGCCGTCTTCGGCGATCTCGACCTCGAAGCCCTCCTTGCGTAGGAGGTAGGCGAGGGGTTCGGCGAGGTCGGGCTCGTCTTCGACGAGGAGAACACGAGTCATGGGGCGTCTTTCCTGTTGGGGAGTGGGGGGTGTGGATCGCCCTCGGGAATCCGGACGGTGAAGGTCGATCCGCGCCCGGGCTGTGACCACACGCGCACCTCGCCGCCGTGGCGCTGCACGGCGTGCTTCACGATGGCCAGGCCGAGGCCCGTGCCGCCGGTGCGGCGCGAGCGTGCCTGGTCGGCGCGGTAGAAGCGCTCGAAGATCCGCTGCTGCTCCGCCTCCGCGATGCCGAGGCCCTGGTCGGTGACGGCGATCTCGACGACACCGTCGACCGCACGCACCCCGACCCCGACGTGTGAGCCTCGCGGCGAGTAGGCGATGGCGTTCGCAACCAGGTTGCTGATCGCCTCGGTGAGGGTCTGCGCATCGCCCTGGACCCGGGTGCCGCGCTGGCCGCCCCGAACGAGCTCGACGCCCTTGGCCTGGGCCTCGACCGCATGCTGCTCGAGCGCCGCCGCGACGACCTCGTCGATCGGGACGATGACCTCGGCCACCAGCTCGTGCGCGGCCTGCACGCGCGAGAGCTCGAGGATGCGCGAGGTGAGGCGGGTGAGCCGCTCGGCCTCGAACGTGAGGCGGGTGGTGAACGAGCGCACCTGCTCCGGGTCGTCGGCGGCGACATCGATGGCCTCGGCGAGCAGGGTGACGGCGCCCACGGGTGTCTTCAGCTCGTGGCTCGTGTTGGCGACGAAGTCGCGGCGCATCTGCTCGACGCGAAGCTGCTCGGTGATGTCGTGCAGGATCAGGAGGCAATACCGCGGGCTCAGCATGGATGCCCGGGCCATCGCCACGTGCGTCTCGGCGCTCACGCCGGGCCGGCGCAGGCTCACCTGGGTGCGCTCGGGCGCGCTCGCCCGGTGTGCCCGGCGCACGATCGCGCGCAGTTCCTCGTCGACGAGCACCTCGCCGACCGCCATCCCGAACACGGCGGCGCCGGGCGCGATGGCCACGATCGTGAGCGAGGTGTCGACCACGAGGGCCGCGTCATCCATCGCCGCGAGCACCGCGGTCACGCCATCGGGAACCGTCGCCGCGGCCGCCGCCCGCGCGCGTCGTCCAGCCCGGATCGCGTAGCTGATCAGCGCGAAGACGCCAATGCCCGCGGCTGCGCCGAACAGCAGCGCCAACAGCACGAGCTGCACCGAATTCATGCCTCCAGCGTAGGACGCCGCGGCACGCCCGCGCGCCCAGAACGGGGCAAAACCGCGCCCTCGCTAGAATCGCTCACGAGGTGTTCACGCCTGCGGCACCGATCGTTCACCTTCGGCCACGACAATGGCCACCGGAACACTGGTCACCGCCGGCTGCGTTCCGCACGAGCGCGGGGTGCGATCCCACCCCGCAGCGCTCACGCTGCCTCCCAGGAAAGGGAAAAGAACATGCGTCAGGTGTTCCATCAATCACTGCACGACGTCCAGGTCGGTCTCGCCGAGATCGCCGACCTCGTCACCATCGCGATCGACAAGGCCACGCGCGCCTTCGCCAACAGCGACGTCGCGCTCGCCGAGGAGGTCATCGCCGATGACGTCCACATCGACGAGCGCGCGGTTGCCCTCGACGAGCTGGCCATCGAGATCCTCGCCCGCCAGCAGCCGGTCGCCCGCGACCTGCGCATCGTCGTCAGCGCGCTGCGCATGAGCGCCTCCCTGGAGCGCATGGGCGACATGGCCGAGCACATCGCGCAGCTGGCCCGCTACCGCTTCCCCGAGCGCGCCGTGCCCAAGGGGCTCAAGTCGACCTTCGCGCGGATGGCCGCCCTCGACGTCGAGATCGCGCGCAAGCTCGCCGAGCTGCTGCGCACCCAGGACGTCTCACTGGCCGAGGAGATCCGCAACGACGACGACGCCGTCGACGAACTGCACGTCAGCGTGTTCGAGAAGGTGCTCGGCGAGAGCTGGAAGGGCGAGGCCACCGCGACCGTCGACGCCACGCTCGCCAGCCGCTACCACGAGCGCTTCGCCGACCACGCCGTCTCGGTTGCGAAGAAGATCATCTACCTCGCAACCGGCGATTGGGCACCGGACGACGAACCCGTCGAGCTCTAACCGGGCGCGACACGCATGCGGGAGGGACGGGCTTCGCACCCGTCCCTCCCGCATTCGCCGTGCGCCGCGTCGCGGCGTGCGGCTACTTGCTGCCCTGGGCCGCGACCGCGGCGGCGCCGGCTGCGGCGGCCTCCGGGTCGAGGTACTCCCCCGCACCGATGGGCGCGAAGTCGGCGTCGAGGCGATACACGAGCGGGATGCCGGTGGGGATGTTCAGCGCAGCGATGTCTTCGTCGCTGATGCCCTCGAGGTGCTTGACGAGGCCACGCAGCGAGTTGCCGTGCGCGGTCACGAGGACCGTCTTGCCGGCGGCGAGGTCGGGCTTGATCTTGCCCTCCCAGTACGGCAGGAGGCGCTCGATGACGAGCGAGAGCGACTCGGTCAGCGGAATCTCGCCATCGATGTTCGCGTACCGCGGGTCATCGCTCTGGCTGTACTCGTTCGCCGGGTCGATCGGCGGCGGCGGCACGTCGAACGAACGGCGCCAGAGCTGGAACTGCTCGGCGCCGTACTCGGCGAGCGTCTCTGCCTTGTCGAGGCCCTGCAGGGCGCCGTAGTGGCGCTCGTTCAGGCGCCAGGAGCGCTTGACCGGCAGCCACAGCAGATCGGCCGCGTCGAGCGCGAGGTTCGCGGTCTGGATCGCACGGCTGAGCACCGAGGTGTAGACGACATCGGGGGTCAGCCCCGACTCGGCGATGAGCTCGCCCGCGCGCGCGGCCTCGGCGCGCCCCTTCTCGGTGAGGCGGACATCGACCCATCCGGTGAACAGGTTCTGCTCGTTCCAGAGGCTTTGACCGTGGCGAAGAAGAATCAGGTTGTAAGGCGCGCTCATGCCGCCAATCCTACCCAGCCGTCGTGCCCGGTGACGGCCGGTGACGACCGGTGACGACCGGTGACGGCGCGCGATCGGCATCGGCACGGGCGCCGGAGGGAGCGGCTGCTGACACAATGAGGGCATGCCCGCCCCCTGGATGCCACGGCCACCCGCACCGCCCGGTCAGCGATGACCACGGCCACCGTGGTCGGCGGCGGCCCGAACGGGCTGGCCGCCGCCATCCGCCTCGCCCAGGCCGGCGTCGCGGTCACGCTCGTGGAGGCCGAGCACACGCTCGGCGGCGGCGCCCGCACCGAAGAGCTCACCCTCCCCGGCGTGCGCCACGACCTGGGCGCGACCGCAATGCCCGGCGCCATGTCTTCGCCGTTCCTGCGCTCCCTGCACCTCGAACGCCACGGACTGCGCTGGCTGCGGCACGAGGCGGTGCTCGCGCACCCGCTCGAGCCTGGCCCCGGCGGTGCCCCGGGCCGATCCCCGGCCACCACGGCGCTGCTGTGGGAGGACATCTCGCGCACCGCGCAGGGACTCGGCCGGGACGGCGCGGCGTGGGCGCGCGCGTTCGGCCCACTCGCGCGGCGCTACCACGAGGTGGTCGACGACACCTTCGCGCCCCTGGTGCATTGGCCGCGGCATCCCCTGACCATGGCGCGGGTGGGCATGCGCGCGGCGCTGCCCACCACGTGGTTCACGCGCCGCTTCGCGGACGAGCCGGCCCGCGCGCTGTTCGCGGGCATCGCCGCGCACGGCTTCACGCGGCACGACACCCCCCTCAGCGCCGCCGCCGGCGTGATGCTCACCGCCGCCGCGCACGACGCGGGGTGGCCGATCGTGGAGGGCGGCGCGGCCGGGCTGATCGCGGCACTCGAGTGCGAGCTGCGTAGCCTCGGCGGTCGCATCGAGACAGGGCGGCGGGTCGTGGATGCCGCGGCCCTGGGCACCGACCTCGTGCTGCTGAGCGTGCCCCCGCGCGCCGCCCTGCGCATGCTGGGTGGCGACGTGCCCGCGCGCACGCGCCGCGCGTGGTCGCGGTTCCGGCCCGGACCCGCGGCGTTCAAGGTCGATTACGCGATCGAGGGAGACGTGCCCTGGAGCGACCCCGACGCACGGCGCGCGGGCGTGCTGCACCTGGGCGGGAGCGCCGCGCAGATCGCGGCCGCCGAGCGAGCCGCGGTGGCCGGACGCATGCCGGAGCGGCCGTTCGTGCTGATCGCGCAGCAGTACCTCGCCGACCCCACGCGCTCGGCCGGCGGCATCAACCCGCTGTGGGCGTATGCGCACGTGCCCGCGGGCTACGAGGGCGATGCCGCACCCGCCGTGCTCGCCCAGATCGAGCGCTTCGCGCCGGGGTTTCGGGATCGCATCGTCGCCACGCATGTGAGCGGTCCGATCGAGCTGGAGGCACGCAACGGCGCACTGCTGGGCGGCGACATCGGCGGCGGCGCGAACACCGCCCGCCAGCTTGTGGCCCGGCCGCGCCTGGGCTCCAACGCGTACCGGGGACGGCGCGGGGTCGTGTATCTGTGCGGCGCGTCAACCCCGCCGGGCGGCGGGGTGCACGGCATGGCGGGCTTCCACGCCGCCGAGACCGCGCTGCGCGACATCGGTGCGATCTCGCCGGCTGCGGCGCGCTGACGCGCGACGCGCGCTGGGCTCAGCGCCGCGGGCGGCCGCCGATGCGCGGCAGCCGGGGCACGTTCGCGGTCGCGCCGGCATCCGGGGGGACGATGACCTCCTGCGTCGCCGGGAGCCGGCCGTCGTCGACCTCCACCTCGAGCGTCTCATCGACGGGCACGTTGCGTTTGATCACGGCGAGCGCGATGGGGCCGAGCTCGTAGTGCAGTGCGGCCGAGGTCACATGCCCGACCTCGGCGCCGGCGACCGGGGCCCCCGAGTCGTCGACCGTGCCCTGCCGCAGCACCGCGGCGCCGGGCTGCGGGAGGGTGGATTGGCTGCCGTCGAGGTGCAGCAGCACCATGCGCCGAGGCGGGCGGCCGAGATTGTGCACCTTCGCGACGGTCTCCTGCCCGCGGTAGCAGCCCTTGTTCAGGTGCACGGCCGAGCGCAGCCAGTCCGACTCGTGCGGGAGCGACTTCTCGTCGACCTCCGCGCTCCAGCGCGGGCGCCAGGCCTCGACCCGCAGGGCCTCTGCCGCGCTGGTGCCGGCGGGCGAGGCATCCGCGCCCGCCGCTGCGAGCGCCGCGGCGATCCGCGTCAGCATCGCGCTGGGAACGATCGCCTCGGTCCACGCCCATGCCGCCGCCGGATGCTGCGCACCCGATGCATATTGGTAACCCCCGGGCGAGACCGAGGCCCAGGGATCGCGCCAGATGATCCTCGGCGCCGCCGCAGCGCCCTCACCCGCAGCGCCCTCACCCGCGACGAGCGCACCCGCCGCGCCGCCGGCGCGATCGACCCAGCCCAGCACCGCGAACTCATCGGTGACATCGGCGATCTCCACCTGCATGCGAAACCGCATCCGGGTCAGCCATGCCTGCAGGGGCTCGGCGTCGTCCTGATCGACGATCAGCCACAGGCGCTCGCCGTCGTCGACCAGGTTCGCCTGGTGCTCGATGTGCCCCTGGGGGTCGAGAATCAGCGTCTCGGTGCTGACGCCGGGCTGCAGGCTCTTCAGCTCCTGGCTCGAGATCGAATCCAGCCAGCCGAGACGATCGGGTCCGGTGAGCGTGAGCACGCGGCGGTCGCCGAGGTGCACGATCGCGGCACCCTGCGCGAGGCGGCGCTGCTCGCCGAGCGGGTTGCCGTAGTGGGCGGGCGCCTGGGCACCCTCGGGGACGACGGCCCCGGGCAGCGCGGCGAAGGGCGAGCGCATCACTGCACTTTCTGCAGGCGCGCCGACGCGTGCGATCCCAGCTCGGCCCCGAGGGCCGCGATGTCCCACGCCCACAGCAGGTGCCCGTCGACGAGGCCGTACATGCGGGTCGCCGCAAGGTAGTCCTTGGCACCCGCCGCGCGCACCACGGCGTCGGTGGCGAGATCGATCCGCGGGCCGCGCACCTGCCCGAGGTACAGCTCGCACACGCCGTCGGCGTGCACGATGGATGCCTCGATGTCGAAGCCGTCCGCGCTGTTGCGCAGCGCCTCCACGTCGTCGGCGGTGCGTGCCGGCGCCGGCGCGGTCGGGGGCAGCAGCCCCGGCCCGGCATCGGCCGCGCCGAGCGGTCGGGTCAGGCGCCAGAAGCCGGTCTCGGCGACAAGCGGCACCCGGCGCGGATCGCCCTCGGCGAACTCCGCACCGTCGCCGTCACCGATCAACACCGCCGTGGCCGAATAGCCCAGCGCGTCGCTGCCGTCGTGGCTGAAGCTGACGCGATGCGCGAACTCGCCGCGCAGCCGCTCCTCGCCGACGACGTAGTCGATCACACCGGTGCCCTCCCACACGCCGCGAAGCCACGAGAGCGGCACGAGGTCGGCGGGCAGGTCGGCCGGAATGTCAATCATGCGAACCGGGTGATGCCTCAGCGCTGGCCGCGGTACAGATTGACCACGACGACCGCCGAGACGCCGACGATGGCCAGCGACGCGAGCCCAAGAAGACCCACGAAGAAGAGTTCGAGTGCGACGAGATCCATACGCAGAGTCTATCCCGCCGTCACCGCGGCCAATCGCACAAGTCCGACAACGAGCGAGGTCATCCCGAGCAACACGAGCGCACCGACCACGCTGAGCGCGACGCGCTGGATGAACCCGGATGCCTCGCCGCGCCAAAGCTGGAGCGCGAAGGCAAGGATGAACGCGCCGCCGAGGGCCAGCAGCATCCACATCATGAGGCGATCGTCGGGGGCCCAGATCGCCACCGCAACCCCCGCCAGCAGTGCCACGATCCACACGGCGACGATGCCGCGGGTGCGCGGACGGTGAACCAGTTGGGGGGCGCTCATGCCACCAACTCTATGATGGACACACCCAGCCCGGAAGGAACCGCGTGGCTCAGCTGCTCATCATGAGCTCGGCGCCAGACGACGCCGCGGTGTTGCCCGCGCTCCAGCTCCTGGGTCACCGCGCACACCTGATCCCCGCCGACTCGGCGCGGCTGGTCACCGCACCCGGTGCCGAGCTGCTGGTGCTCGATGGCCGCCGCGACCTCGCCGCAGCCCGCGCGCTGTGCAAGGTGCTGAGCAGCATCGGCCTCGACACCCCGGTGCTGCTGGTTGTCACGGAGGGCGGCCTCGCTGCGGTGCATGCCGATTGGGGCATCGCCGACGTGGTGCTCGACACCGCCGGCCCCGCCGAGGTCGACACCCGGATCCGCCTCGCGCTCGGCCGCGCGGCGGCGGAGCACCCCACCACCCGCATCCAGATCGCCGGGCTCACCATCGACGAGGCCTCGTACGCGGCCAAGCTGCGCGGCAAGCGGCTCGACCTCACCTACAAGGAGTTCCAGCTCCTGCACTTCTTCGCCACCCACCCCTCCCGCGTGTTCACCCGCGAACAGCTGCTGAGCGAGGTGTGGGGCTACGACTACTTCGGCGGCACCCGCACCGTCGATGTGCACGTGCGGCGCCTGCGCGCCAAGCTGGGCGATCTCGAGCAGCTGATCGGCACCGTGCGCAACGTCGGCTACCGATTCGCCGTGGGTGAGGACGACACCCCAGGCGGCGCACCCCGCTGAGATAGCGACCCGTGCCGGCCACGCCGCGGCAACCTGCCGTGCATGTCAGATGCGCGTTCGTTCACGCCGGATATGCGCACGATCGACACGGGAATGCAAGGATGAACCCATGATCGACCACGAGATTCTCGACACCGGCCTCGGCGACGGCGATGACGACGACTTCGATGCGGCGTTCGAAGGCTATGACGCGCAGCTGCCCGAGGGGCGCTACCTCGATCGCGAGCTGAGCTGGCTCGCGTTCAACCAGCGCGTGCTCGAGCTGGCCGAAGACGACTCGCTGCCGGTGTTGGAGCGCGCGAACTTCCTGGCGATCTTTGCGAGCAACCTCGACGAGTTCTTCATGGTTCGGGTTGCGGGCCTGAAGCGTCGCATCGTGACCGGGCTTGCGGTGCCTTCCAACATCGGGCGCGCCCCCGGCGAGGTGCTCGCCGACATCTCGGCGGAGGCCTACCGGCTCCAGCTCCGCCACGCCGAGGCCTGGCAGGGGCTCGTCCGGCCCGCGCTGGCCGAGAAGGGCATCCACATCGTCACCTGGGAGTCGCTCCCCGATGACGACAAGTCGCGCCTGAACGACTACTTCCAGCTGCAGATCTTCCCGGTGCTGATGCCGCTCGCCGTCGATCCGGCCCACCCGTTCCCCTACATCTCGGGGCTGTCTCTCAACCTCAGCGTGCGCATCCGCAACGCCAAGACGGGCCGGCAGGAATTCGCGCGCCTGAAGGTGCCGCCCATGCTCCCCCGTTTCGTGCCGGTCTCGAACGGCGACGGCGATCTGCGCTTCATCACGCTCGAAGACCTGATCTCGAACCACCTCGACGAGCTCTTCCCCGGCATGGAGATCCTCGATCACCACACGTTCCGCCTCACCCGCAACGAGGATGTGGTCGTCGAGGAGGACGAGACCGAGAACCTGATCCAGGCGCTCGAGGCCGAACTGCTGCGCCGCCGCTTCGGCCCGCCGATCCGCCTCGAGATCACCGACGATATGGACGACGTCACCCTGCGCCTGCTGGTGCGCGAGCTCGACATCACCGAGCAGGAGGTCTACCGCCTGCCCGGCCCGCTCGATCTGCGTGGGCTGTGGGACCTGATGCACATCGAACGGCCAGAGTTGCGGTATCCACCGCACGTGCCCGTCACCGCGCTCGCGTTCCAGCCGACCGGCCGTGCCAAGGAGGGCGAGGTCTTCGACGCCATCCGGGAGGGTGACGTGCTCGTGCACCACCCGTACGAGTCGTTCGCGACGAGCGTGCAGGTGTTCCTCGAGGAGGCCGCGGCCGATCCGCACGTGCTCGCCATCAAGCAGACGCTGTATCGCACGAGCGGCGACAGCCCCATCATCGAGGCGCTGATCAACGCCGCAGAGGCCGGCAAGCAGGTGCTCGCGCTCGTCGAGATCAAGGCGCGCTTCGACGAGGAGGCGAACATCTCGTGGGCGCGCAAGCTCGAGAAGGCCGGCGTGCACGTGGTCTATGGGCTCGTCGGGCTGAAGACGCACTGCAAGCTCGCGCTCGTGATCCGCGAGGAGCAGGGCGTGCTGCGCCACTACAGCCACATCGGCACGGGCAACTACAACCCGAAGACCAGCCGCATCTACGAGGACTTCGGCCTGTTCACCGCCGACGATCAGGTCGGCAAAGACCTCACCCGGCTCTTCAACGAGCTCTCGGGTTACGCCATCGAGAAGAAGTTCAAGCGCCTGCTGGTGGCCCCGTTGCACCTGCGCAACGGCCTGATGAAGCTGATCGAGAAGGAACGGCGAAACGCGCTCGCGGGCAAGCCCGCGCGCATTCGCATCAAGGTCAACTCGATGGTCGACGAGCAGATCATCGACGCCCTCTACCGCGCCAGCCAGGCCGGCGTGCCCATCGACATCTGGGTGCGCGGCATCTGCAGCCTGATGCCGGGGGTGCCGGGCATGAGCGAGACGATCCGCGTGCGCAGCATCGTGGGCCGCTACCTCGAACACTCGCGCATCTTCTCGTTCGCCGGCGACGGCGACCAGCAGGTCTACATTGGCAGCGCCGACATGATGCACCGCAACCTCGACCGCCGGGTCGAGGCGCTCGTGCGCGTGGTCGCCCCGGGCCACCTCGCCGAGTTCGATGCGCTGTTCGATCACGCGATGTCTGATGAGATCAGCTCGTGGCGGCTCGAACCGGACGGCACCTGGGTGCGCCACGCGCGCGCCGCCGACGGCACGCCGCTGCGCGACCTGCAGGATCTCGCCATGACCGAGGTCGTGCGCCGACGCCGCCGCAGGATCGCCCGATGAGCGACACCGCCGTCTACGCGGCGGGCGCCGTGCTCTGGCGGGTGATCGACGGCAAGCCGCTGGTGCTCGTCATCCACCGCACCGCATACGCCGATGTCACGCTGCCCAAGGGCAAGGTCGACCCCGGCGAAACCCTCGCCGAGACCGCCGTGCGGGAGGTGTACGAGGAGACGGGCATCGCCGTCGCCCTCGGCGTGCCGGTGGGCGTCTCGCGCTACCAACTGCCCGGCAAGCGCCAGAAGATCGTCCACTACTGGGCCGCCGAGGCCAAGGAGAAGGCGATTCGCGCCTCCCAGTTCGTGCCGAACAAAGAGATCGCGGCACTCGAATGGGTCAGCATCAAGCGCGCGCGCCAGTACCTCTCGTACCCCGTGGATGTCGAGATCCTCGAGAACTTCGCGAGCCTCGTCGCCTCGGGCGTGCTGCGCACGTTCCCCATCATCGCGCTGCGTCACGCCAAGGCCGCGAGCCGCTTCGATTGGGACGGCGAGGATGCCTCGCGCCCGCTGACCACCCGCGGCGCCCGCCAGGCCGCCGCCATCGCCGGCCCCCTGCGCGCGTTCGGCGTGAAGAAGATCATCAGCAGCACCGCGGTGCGCTGCGTCACCACCGTCACGCCGCTCGCCGTCGCGCTCGCCCGTCCGATCACGCGCACCGACGCGATCAGTCAGGATGCCTGGGAGGCGGGCACGGCCGACGTGCGTGGCGTCGTCGGCGCCCGCGTGCGGGCCGGCAAGCCCGCCGTGCTGTGCAGCCACGGCCCGGTGCTGCCCGACATCCTCACCGAGATCGCGCTCGCGACCGGCACCCTGCGCGGTTCGTACCTCGGCAGCGCTGCGGCGCTCGAGCCGGCCTCGTTCTCGGTCGTGCATCTGTCGGCATCCAACCCGGGATCGGGGATCGTGACGATCGAAACGCACGCGGCGCCGGCCTGACGGCCCGCGGCTTTCGCCGCCTGTTCACCTTCCGTTCACTCGCGTTCTGCACACTTGTCACGCGTCGCTCTTAGGTTCAGGGCGTGCCCGCACCAAGGGCCCGATCACCCCGACACCTGCATCGAACGGATTCCCAGTGAACTTCTCTCGCATCACCCGCGTTGCCGCCCTCGGCGCCGTCGCAGCCCTCGCGCTCACCGCTTGCGCGGCCAACGAAGGCGCCCCTGACGCCTCCGGCACCCCCGAGGGCCCCGCGACCTCGCTCACCGGCACGCTCGTCGGCGCCGGCGCCTCCTCGCAGCAGGTCGCCATCCAGACCTGGACCGCCGGCTTCCAGCAGGCAAACCCCGACGTCACGGTCGACTACGACCCCGCCGGCTCCGGCACGGGCCGCGAGTCGTTCCAGCAGGGCGCGATCTCGTTCGCCGGCTCGGACCGCGCGTTCAAGCTCGACGAGATCACCGCCGGCGGCTTCGGCGCCTGCACCGAGGACTCGGGCATCATCGAGCTGCCCGCCTACATCTCGCCCATCGCGATCGTCTTCAACCTCGATGGCGTCGAGTCGCTGAACATGGATGCCGCCACCATCGCAGGCATCTTCGCGGGCACGATCACCAACTGGAACGACGCAGCGATCGCCGCGGCGAACCCCGACGCGAAGCTGCCCGACCTGGCGATCTCGCCCGTGCACCGCTCCGACAAGTCGGGCACCACCGGCAACTTCACCGACTACCTCGCCGCTGCAGCGGGCGATGTCTGGACGCACGGCTCGGTCGAGGAGTGGCCCGTCCAGTCGGGTGAGGCCGCGCAGGGCACCTCGGGCGTCGTCGCGGCCGTCAAGGGCGGCCAGGGCACGATCGGCTACGCCGACGCGTCGCAGGCGGGCACGCTCGGCACCATCGCGGTCGGCGTCGGCGACGAGTTCGTCCCGTACTCGCCCGAGGCAGCAGCCGCGGTTGTCGACGCATCCCCGCTGGAGGAGAGCCGCACCGCGGGTGACCTCGCCATCAAGATCGACCGCACCACCGAAGAGGCCGGCGTCTACCCGATCATCCTGATCAGCTACCTGATCGGCTGCGAGAACTACGCGGACGAGAAGATCGCGCCGCTCGTGCAGGGCTTCTTCGAGTACGCCGTCAGCGCCGAGGGGCAGGATGCCGCAGCCGCCTCGGCCGGCAGCGCCCCGATCTCGTCGGGCCTGCGCACCAAGGCTGAGGCCGCGATCGCGCTGATCAAGTAACACGCACCACCGCTCCAAAGCACCACAGCACCACAGCACCACCCGCTGGTCCCGGTCACCGACATCGCGGCCGGGACCAGCACCCCCCGCTTCACCCCGCACCACCACACCGCACCACCGCCCATCGATTTCGACAGGTTGATACATGACCAGAAGCGCCGCCCCCACCAAGGGCACAGGCACAGCTTCGGATCTGGCATCGCCCCCAGGCGCCGCAAAACAGCGCCCGGGCGACCGCTGGTTCTCCGGTACGGCACTCTTCGCCGGTTCAATGATTCTCGTGACCCTCGCCGCGGTCGCGATTTTCTTGGTTGCGCAGAGCCTGCCGGGCCTCTCGGCAACGAGCGAGGACGCATCCATCCTCAGCGGCAACTTCTGGGACTACGTCGGGCCGCTCGTGTTCGGCACGGTCTGGTCGGCCGCCCTCGCCCTGCTGATCGCCGTGCCGATCTCGATCGGCGTGGCCCTGTTCATCTCGCACTACGCGCCCCGTCGCCTGGCACAGGGCCTCGGCTACGTGGTCGACCTCCTCGCCGCGGTGCCCTCGGTCGTCTTCGGCCTCTGGGGCATCGGCGTGCTCGCCCCGGCCGCGCAGCCGCTCTACAGCTGGCTCGTCGACAACGCGGGTTGGTTCCCGCTCTTCTCCGGCCCGGTCTCCAGCACCGGCCGCACCATCCTCACCGCCGCCATCGTGCTGGCGGTCATGGTGATCCCGATCATCACCGCGATCTGCCGTGAGATCTTCTTGCAGACCCCGGTCCTGCACGAGGAGGCCGCCCTCGCCCTCGGCGCGACCCGCTGGGAGATGATCCGCATGGCGGTGCTCCCCTTCGGGCGCAGCGGCATCGTCTCGGCGGCCATGCTCGGCCTCGGGCGCGCCCTCGGCGAGACGATGGCCGTCGCCATGGTGCTCTCGGCCACCGGCGTCGTCACCTTCGATCTGCTCACCTCCACGAACCCGTCCACGATCGCCGCGAACATCGCGCTCGTGTTCCCCGAGGCATACGGTAACAACATCAACGTGCTCATCGCCACCGGCCTGATCCTGTTCGTCGTCACATTCGTGGTCAACGCGGTCGCCCGCTGGGTCGTCGGCCGCCGCAAGGAATTCTCGGGGGCCAACTGACATGACCATCGCCGCACCCCAGAATCCGCGCAACACCGCCCCCGAGCCCGGCTCGGGCCCCAGCGCCCCGATCACCGACAGCATCAACCTCGAACGAGCGAGCCTGTCGCTGACCAGCGGCCGACTCCCCCGCTGGGTGCCCTGGGCGCTGCTTGCCGCCGCCGTCGGGCTGACCCTGCCCGTGTTCTTGATGCTCGCTGCGGCCGAGGCATCCGAGATGCACGTCGGCGGATGGCTCGTGAGCGCCGCCGTGATCTACCTGGTGCTGATCTTCACCCTCTCGACCATCGTCGAGAGCCGGCGGAAGGCCGTCGACCGCCTGGTCACCGGGCTCGTCGCCGGCGCCTTCCTGCTCGCGATGATCCCGCTCGTCTCGGTGGCCTGGACCGTGGTGAGCCTCGGCGTCGCCCGCATGGACGCCGACTTCTTCTCGATGTCGATGCGCAACGTCGTCGGCGAGGGCGGCGGCGCGCTGCACGCCATCGTCGGCACGCTGCTGGTCACGCTCGCGGCCGCCGTGATCTCGATCCCGATCGGCCTGTTCACCGCGATCTACCTGATCGAGTACGGCCGCGGCCGCCTCGCACGCGGCATCACGTTCCTCGTCGATGTGATGACCGGCATCCCCTCGATCGTCGCGGGCCTGTTCGCGTACGCGCTGTTCGCGCTGTTTTTCGGTCCCGGCGTGCGCATGGGCATCATGGGCTCGATCGCGCTCGCGGTGTTGATGATCCCCGTCGTGGTGCGCTCGAGCGAGGAGATGCTGCGGCTCGTCCCGAACGAGCTGCGCGAGGCGTCGTACGCGCTCGGTGTTCCCAAGTGGCTCACCATCGTGAAGGTCGTGCTGCCCACGTCGATCGCCGGCATCACGACGGGCATCATGCTCTCGATCTCGCGCGTGATCGGCGAGACCGCGCCGCTGCTGATCACCGCGGGCTTCACCGCCAGCATGAACTACGACCTGTTCAACGGGCGCATGCAGACGCTGCCGGTGTTCACGTACAACCAGTACGTCAGCCAGGGCATCCCGGCCGAGGCGTACCTGGATCGCGCCTGGGCGTCGGCCCTGACCCTGATCGTCATCGTGATGCTGCTGAACCTGATCGCCCGCGTGATCGCGAAGGTCTTCGCGCCGAGATCGTCGCGGTAGCGGCATCCATTCTGCTTTCTCCGAACTGAACCAACGAACTCGAGGACACCGTGTCAAAGCGCATCGAAGTCAACGACCTCAACGTCTACTACGGCAGCTTTCTGGCCGTGGAGGGCGTCAGCCTGCAGATCGACCCGCGGAGCGTGACCGCGTTCATCGGCCCCTCGGGCTGCGGCAAGTCGACGTTTCTGCGGACGCTCAACCGCATGCACGAGGTGATCCCCGGCGCGCGCGTCGAAGGCGAGGTCCTCCTCGATGGGCAGGATCTCTACGGCCCCGGCGTCGACCCGGTGCTCGTCCGCCGCCAGGTGGGCATGGTCTTCCAGCGCCCGAACCCCTTCCCCACGATGTCGATCCGCGAGAACGTGTTGGCGGGTGTGAAGCTCAACAACCGCCGCATCTCGCGCACCGACGCCGACGACCTCGTCGAGTCGTCGCTGCAGGGCGCAAACCTGTGGAACGAAGTGAAGGACCGCCTCGATCGCCCCGGCTCGGGGCTCTCGGGTGGGCAGCAGCAGCGCCTGTGCATCGCGCGCGCGATCGCCGTCTCGCCACAGGTGCTGCTGATGGATGAGCCGTGCTCGGCGCTTGACCCGATCTCGACCTACGCGATCGAAGAGCTGATCGGCGAGCTGAAGAAGAACTACACGATCGTGATCGTCACGCACAACATGCAGCAGGCCTCGCGCGTGAGCGACAAGACGGCGTTCTTCAACATCGCCGGCACCGGCAAGCCGGGCAAGCTCATCGAGTACAACGACACCGCCACGATCTTCACACAGCCGGCGGTGCAGGCCACCGAGGACTACGTGTCGGGACGATTCGGATAGCGGGATCCCCTGACGGCGGGGTCGGTGCGCATCGGCGCTCCGGCCCCGCCGCGTCAGTCCCGCGGGCTGCGCAGATACGCGTGCCACTCGGCGGTGAGCGCCGCGTCGATGGCGAGCGCATGCCCGTCGATGGCGGTGAGCGGGACGGCGCCGCGGATGCTTGAGACCAGCCACGCGGCATCCGCCCGCGCGAGCGACTCGGCGCGAATGTCGCGTGTGGCCGTCCGCCTCCCGGTGCGCTCGAGATGGCCGAACAGGCTCTGGCAGGTCGTGCCCTGCAGCACCCCGGCACCGGGCGCCGGGGTCAGGTACTCACCGCCGATGCGCAGGATCAGCGATGAGGTCGCGCCCTCCAACACGAGCCCGTCGCTGGTGACGAAGATCGCCTCGTCGGCCCCGCGCCGCCGCGCCTCACGCAGCGCCGCCATGTTCACGGCGTACGAGAGCGTCTTCGCGCCGATCAGGAGCCAGGGCGCGCGCGGCCGCGCCAGCGTCGAACCCGCGGTCAAGGGTGACCGCGCGCAGCCCCCGAGTGCGGGCCTCGCTTACGTCGGGGGCCGCTGTGGCGACGAGCCACGCCGGGCGTGCGGGGTCTCGGTCGAGCACGAGTCGCAGCCCGAACTCGCCCACGGCCGGCAGGTGCGCGAGGGCCAGCGCGACGGCCGCCTCCCACTGCGCGAGGTGCGGCGCGGGCAGCTCACAGCGCTCGGCCGAGAACGCGAGGCGCGCAAGGTGCGCCCGCAGCTCCTGGGCGTGCCCGTCGACGACGCTCACCGACTCGAACACCCCATCCCCGCGCTGACTTCCGAGTTCACCGACACGCAGTGCCGGGGCGTCGAGGCGCACGGGGGTCAGCGTCGCGCGCAGCGCGTGCGCACCGGCCGTGACGTCGGCCGACAGCGGCGCAATCGCGAGGGCGAAGCCCTGCGCGGCCGATGCCGCAGGCGGCCGGGTCGTGCCGTGCTCGGGGAGGTCGGCGGGCGTTGCGGCCGGAAGCGGGTTCATGCTCGAAAGCGTAGCGCCGGGCCGCAAAACGCCTCTCGGCGCGAGGCCGCTCGGAGCGGCGAATATTGGAGCCCGGGGTTATGCGGCCCGGCTTGACAAGTGTAACCGACACCGCGGTGCGCAGGCGTGGCGCCCGGTCGGCGCGCGGGGGCGCCGGTGCTCAATCGAGCGCGTCGAGGCGCCACAGCCGGGCGGCCGCGGCGAGATCGGCGGCATAGCCGGCGAGGCGCTCGGCACGGCGGGTGAGCTCGGAGGCACGCTCCGGCTCGGTCGGCTCGTAGTCATCGGCCAGGTGGGTGGCACCGGCGGCCTGCACACGACAGAAGGCCGCGGCGCGCTCGAGCGCGACGGCGAGGTCGCCCTCGAAGACGCCGCGCAGGATCACGTCGGCGAGGCGGACGAGCTCGTCCGGGCCGGCGGGGGTCGCCGCGCCCGCGACCACGGCATCGGCGGAGCGCAGCTCGGTGCTGCCGCGCTGGTACAGCAGGCTCGCGATGTGCGGGTCGCCGTGCACCATGAGCTGCAGCAGGTAGATGCGCCACAGCGCCCCGGGCAGCGTGCGCGCGGGCGAGTGCGACCACAGCTCGGCGAGCGTGTCGATGCCGTGCTCGTCGGTGAACGTGACGAGCCGCGCCACGACCTCGGAGGCGGGCTCGGCGCGCACGCGAGCAACCAGCGCGTTCGCGGTGCTGTGCGCCACGCGCGCCAGACCGGCTGGATCGTCGGCGGCGAGCAGCGTGTCAAATGCCGATGCGGGGCGGCGCACGGGGCGGTGGAACTGTGCAGTCATCGGCTTAAGGCTAACCCGCGCACCGGCGATGCGCGACGCCGGGCGCCGCCTGGGTTCGGTGCCCCCAGCAGGATTCGAACCTGCGACCTGCGGATTAAAAGTCCGTAGCTCTACCGCTGAGCTATAGGGGCGCTCAAGCCATTCTAGGGGGACGGATCACCCCCGATTGCCCGCCGTCAGCCCCGCCGGACGCGCCGGCGGGGCTGACGGGCACGCTAGCTGAGCTCGGCCTCGTGGGCCTTTTCGTATGCCCGGATCTCGTCCAGGCGGCCGCCGCGCAGCTTGCCGGTCCATTCGGGGTCGGACAACACCGCGCGCCCGAGCCCGACGAGGTCGAACTCGCCGCGATCGAACAGGACCATGAGCTTCTCGAGGCTCAGCGAAGGCACCTGCGAGTCGCTCTCCATGAACGGGGAGTTGACGCCGATTGAGCCGAGGGCCACAACCGGCAAGCCGCTCAGCGCCTTCGTCCAGCCGGCGAGCGTGCGCTCCTCCCCGGCGAATGCCGGGAGCCAGTACCGGCGCGTCGAGACGTGGAACGCACTGACGCCCGCGTCCATCAGCGGCGTCAGGATCGTCTCGAGTTCGGCAGGCGTGTCGGCCAGACGCGCATCAAAATCGGTGCCCTTCCACTGCGAGTAGCGGAACACGATCGGGTAGTCGGGGCCGACCGCGTCGCGGACCGCTGCAACGACCTCCGCGCCGAGGCGGGCACGCGAGGCGATGCTCCCGCCATAGGCGTCGGTGCGACGGTTCGTGCGCGACCAGAGGAACGCATCGAGCAGATAGCCGTGGGCGCCGTGCAACTCGACGCCGTCGAAGCCGATCGCCTGTGCCGTGGCGGCCGCGCGCGCGAAGGAGGCGATGATCTCATCGATATCGGCGAGCGACGCTGCGATGCCGCGAGGCGAGCCGTTCGGGGTGACCCCGGACGGCCCGACCACGGGCGCATCCGCGTACGGAGGCGCGCCCTCACGACGCGCGACGCCCAGGTGCCACAGCTGCGGCATGATGCGTCCGCCCTCCCCGTGCACGGCGTCGACGACCGCCTTCCACCCCGCGGTGGCCTCCTCGCCATACATCACGGGCACGCGATCGCTGCTGCCGGCGGAACGGTGGTCGATGTAGGTGCCCTCAGTCACGATCAGACCGAGGTGCCCGGCGCGCCGCCGGTAGTACTCTGCAACGTCCGCCCCGGGCACGCCGCCAGGCGAGAAGCTGCGCGTCATCGGCGCCATCACAAAGCGGTTCGCAAGCTCCACCCCCGACAAGGTGAACGGCGTGAACAGTGGCGTGATGTCCGCCCCGTCGAGCAGTGTGCTCGTGAGCGAACCCTGAGTGGTGGTGTCTGTCATGCCATCATCATTGCGCGGCCGCGACACCCCACGGGCCGCATCCGCCGATTGCGTCAGACCGCGCTGTCACACACCCGGCGCGGCGCGAGTGCCGGAGAACCCCCACTCCGGCCCGCACGCCACGCTGGCCGGCCGCGCTCAGCGCCAGTAGTTGTTCGCCTGCGCGACGGTCTGAAAATTGATCGCCACCACCTGCGAGCTCGCGATCAGACTGTCGGCGCTCTCCTCGTAGATCGGGCGCAGCTTCGCGCGGATCTCAGCGGAGGGCTGGGTGAATTTCACCCCGAGTCGCGCCAATTTGATGGCGAGCTGGAAGCCCGCCTCGGCGTCGGGGGTGAGCAGTGTGGGCAGGTACGGTTCGGCCATGATCTCCTCCAGATATTGCTTGTGCACAACTTACTTGCGTGCAATCGAACTATATTGAGTGCGTGGAACGAAAGGAAGACCCGTGAGCGACCCAGCCAGCAGCAGCGCCTCCGGCACCGAAACCGGGACCAGGACCGATGTCGAGACCGACGCCGAGGTGCACGATCGGGCCGCAACGGCGGCCAGGCCGCGCGTGGATGACCAGCTGTGCTTCGCGCTCTACGCGGCATCCCGCGCCGTCACGGCCGCCTACCGCGCACGATTGGCGCCCCTCGGCCTCACGTATCCGCAATACCTCGCGCTGCTGGCCATCTGGGAGGCCCCCGGGAGCACGGTGTCGGAACTCGGCCGCGCACTCGCGCTCGATTCGGGCACCCTCTCGCCCTTGCTGCGCCGGCTCGAGCGCGAGGGGCTGATCCGCAAGGAGCGCGCCGGCGGCACCCGCGCCGCTACCGGCACCGCCACCGG
>Ga0073899_10000190_pt1 | contig 56894 bp, 35 predicted proteins | sample KloWWTmetaKNB5Ph_FD_88975 | JGI IMG/M metagenome (GOLD analysis project Ga0073899, IMG submission 88975) | Active sludge microbial communities from Klosterneuburg, Austria, studying microevolution and ecology of nitrifiers - Klosterneuburg... | ecosystem: Engineered > WWTP > Aerobic digester >... | reverse complement strand
CTGCCACTGCAGGTCGAACTCGGCCTGTTCCTGCCGCGAGTTGCACCAGAGCAGCCGCGCCACGCCGCACAGATCGTCGGGAGTGGCGGCGCCCCAACCGCCCGCCACGGCGCGGCGCAGCGCCAGCAGTTCGGCCACGCCGATGTTGAAACCGCTGCGCTGCAGGCGCGTAAAGAGTGCCAGCGCCAGCGCGTGCGGGTCGAAAGCGGGTTCATCTGGAGGCGTCGGGCTGCCAGCCCGACCTACGGTTGGCGGCGCTCCCGGGCCAGACGTTGCCGTGGTGGCGCGCGGCGCCAACCCGAAGAATCGGCGCAGTGCATCCAGCAAGGAAGAAAAGCGCCCGCTCATATGTGGTCGTATCTCCAACCTTCCAGGAAGCTCCGAGCTTCCTGGAAGGTGCGCGCCGGGTTGCCCATTATGCAGCGCCTCCTTGTGCGTGTCCTTGCCAGTCGATGCGCAGCTTGTAGAGCAGTTCGGGGAAGGGCAGCGCTTTGTTTTCATCCTTCAGGTCGTCCGCGGCATAGGGCGCGCTGCCAAAGCGATGTAGTGCGCCCAGCCAATCCAGGAACTCGCTGGTGCCGGGCGGCTTGTGCAGCCTGCCCTGCTGGCGCAGCGTCAGAAAGCGCTCCGTGGCGACCTGCACCAGCGCGGACGCCGGCGCCGCCTCCTGTTTCACGTGGTAATGGATGTCGACGATACGCTGCAACTGCTCCGGCTGGCTTGGAAAATCGATGTAATGATAGAGACAGCGACGCAGGAATGGCGCCGGCAGGTTGCCCTTCTCCTTGTTGCTGGTCACGATGATGATGGGGTAATGGGCGGCGGTGATCGTCTCGCCCGTTTCGGCAATGTCAAAACGCCACGGCTCGTCGAGCACCGCCAGCAGGTCGTTAGGGAAATCGACGTCAGCCTTGTCGATCTCGTCGATCAACACCACGGCGCTGCACGTCTGCAACGCAAAGGCCTTGCCCAGCGCGCCCAACGTGCGATAGCCGACCGGGTCGCTGGGGTCGCGCAGTGGTTTGGCAGCAGAAGGCGGGCGCGTTGCTTCCAGCTTGGCGGTCTGCACGTCGTGTAGACGTAGGATCGCGTCATAGGTGTACAGTCCCTCTTGCGCCTTGCTGGTGGAGCGCACGTCCCAGCGATAGAAGGGCAGCCCCAGTTCATAGGCGACCGCGCGCGCCAGCATCGACTTGCCACAGCCCGCCTCGCCTTCGAGCAACAGCGGCCGGTGCAAGAAGATCGCCAGGTTGACCGCCTGGATCAGCGTGCCGGCGGCGATGTAGGGTTCGGGGGTTTTGGGGGAATCCTCATGTGGCTTCGCCGGCCGGCGTGCTGGGTCGGCGGCAAAGGTGTACGAGTTGGCAATTGGCATCTGGCGTCTCCGTAGTTATGTGGGCCAACGCTGGCGAAATAGTCGGTTGAGTTCGTCGCGCACGCGCAGCGGTTCACCGTTGATACTGGCCGCAAAGATCGCGTGCGCTTTTTCGTTGAGGGTCGGGTTGTCCCAGCTTTCGGCAAGACCGGAACAATTGACCAGCCAATCCTTGATTTCGTCTTCGCTCCACCGAGAAAGGGGCAATTGGGCGAGCTGTCGCTGCTCTGGCTCATATCGACGCAGCGGACAGTACCGCGTTTTCAACGGCAGCGCTCTGGGCATCTTCCGACCGACGGCAAGAAACAGAATGCACTTGACATAGGCGTGCCTGGCCGCGGCGCGCTGCAAACTGCTGACGAGTGTCACCCAGAACTCATCCAACAGCCAGGCAAGGAAATGTTCGTGCGCATAGAGATCGGCATCCACTGTCACCTCGATGAGCAGGACGTGCCCCGGTCCCAGTGCGCCGCACATCTTGTCGGTTAGTTTGTGCACGTGCGACGTGTACGCCAGACTATCCTGTATACCATCGTCAGGCAGATGGCCAAAGCTGCTGCCCAGCCGCCTGAGAAATGACGCCGGGGTAAGTAGCGTGTAATCGTCAATCCCCGCCTTTTCCAAGCGTAACTTGTTGTAACCGACATTTGTACTCAACCAGTCAACCATCCGCTGCACAAAGAGGTCAGCGCACATCGTGCGGAAATCTGGCGCCAGGATCAACGCAGCGCCGCCTTCCGCGCGGTTGACATGGCGCTCATAGATGTCTTGGAAGTCCTGCCATGCGTCGCGGAAGTCGATCTTGGGGAGTTGGTCTTCCCAGACCTGCTGCTGCCGGCGTATGTCACGTGTGCCCGCAGGCTGTTCCAGCGCTTGCAGCGCATCCCACAACTTCGTCATTTCCGCATTGAAGTCATTCATCTGCGCCTGGAGCTGCGGTTTTTCGCTTGCGTTGGTCGTTGTGCGCAGTTGCTTAGCGGCAAGGGAGTATTGCTGCTGAAGTTGAACATAGTGGTATTCCAGTTCCTGCTTCTTCAGTTCAATAGGACTTAACAGACTCATGTGCGTTTCACTTCATGTAGCATAGTTTTTGTGAAAATCTACTGGTTCAGCCGGTCAATCTCCGCCTGCACCGCCGCCATTTCTCCCTCCAACTGGCGCAGCCGCTCTTGCAGCACCGGCCGGTTGGCGGCGTTGAGCTCCGTGCGCAGTTGCTGGCTGGCGGCCGTGTACTGCGCGGCCAGCAACTTGAGCGATTCCTCCTGTTCGCGCAGGAGCAGGGCGGATACGGCGGAGCCTGGGCCTGGCCGGGACGGAGGGGCATCTTCTACGCCCAATGTCTGGGCAACCGCGCGCAGGCGTGCATTGCCGGCATTGCTGCGCCGGGCGCCTGCCACCAACTCGTCCTCCCGGCCCGCGCTGATCGCCCACTCGATCAGGCTGAAGGTCACGGCGCGCAGGTTGTCGCCGCCGGCGATGGCGTCGAGATTTTCGCCCAGCTCGACGCGCACCATCATGCGCAAATCGTCGCGGCGCGGGTAGGCGTCGAGCAAAGCTTCGAGCAGATGGGCGATCTGAGGTCCGGTGAGCGACATTCGGCAGTTTGCCTCCGGGCAGGGTGCAAATGTTACGCTGGGATATGGTGACATTTGCTCCCCCTGGGTGGCGGATAGGTTATTGTAGCGCTATTGTAGCATAATCCGCACTGGCGACGGCATTGCTAGAGATGTGCTATAGTAGGAGCACAGATCAGAAAGTGGAAGTAGAAATTGGACAAAGGTGGGTGCGCGATGTCTGCTGGGAATGCAACGATGGTCTTTGATGTTCCCCATGACCAACTGGCAGCCTTTTGCCAGCGCAATGCCGTGCGCGAGTTGGCGCTCTTTGGCTCGGCGCTTGGTGCAGAGTTCGGCGCAGGGAGCGATATCGATCTTCTGGTGGACTTTGCCCCAGATGCACGCATTGGGTTTCTCGCGCTGGCGCGCATGCAGCGTGAATTAACAAGCATCCTTGGTCGCACGGTCGATCTAGTGCCGAAAGCGGGGCTGAAGCCAGCAATTCGCCGGCAAGTGCTGGAGAATGCCAGGATCATCTATGCGCAGTGATCGGCTCTATCTTGAAGACATCATTGCTGCGGCAGATGCCATCCAACGTTTCATTGCGGAGATTGTCGGCGAGTCAGCTTTTCACGACGATGAGTTGCGCCAAAGTGCGGTGCTGCAAAAGCTGATTGTGATTGGCGAAGCAGCGACAAGGTTGTCTCCCGAATTGCGCAGCCAATCTTCACCCATCGATTGGCCTGACATCGTTGCATTTCGGAATATAGCTGTCCACGCGTATTTCAGTATAGACTGGTCGATTGTGTGGGTTACGGCGCAAGATGATGTTCCCAAGCTGCGTGCCCAGGTGCAGACGATATTGAACCAACTTGACGCCAATTTCGACCTGCCCGAGATCATTTGACCTGAAAGGCGGCAAGTCGAGATTTTCGCCCAGCTCGACGCGCACCATCATGCGCAGATTGTCGTGGCACGGGTAGGCGTCGAGCAGGTGGGCGATCTGAGGTCCGGTGAGCATAGGCGGTTCCGAAGGATGGGGTTGCCAGTTTTTCCCATAATAACACTACAGCGGATGCAGGGAAACAGCGGATTCGCCCTCTGCGCCAATCACTCGATCACCGCTCCGCGGCGAAACCAAATCCGTTGTTTCCTCAAATCCGCTGTTGTGTTTAGGCCGTCACCACATGCCGCCCCGCGGACAGCGAACGCACCGGCTGCCCGGCAAACGCCACCACTACCGGCACGGGCGAGTCCACCGTCACCTGCGCGCCGCTCACCTCCACGTGGATCAGGCCGTGCGGCGTTGGCACGGCGCCTTTGGCCCACACCAGGCGACCGAGGCGCGGGGCAATGCGCGCGGCGGCATAGCCCGGCGCGGCTGGGGTGACGCCCAGCGTGTAGAAAATCAGGTCACGCGTCGGCGTGCAGCTCCAGCCGTGGACGTGCGTGCCCCACCCCCAGCACTCGCCGATCGTGTCGTAACCGCTTGCCAGGAATTCCAACCAGCGCGGGTAGAGATCGGGCAGACGGTCGGCCAGCCCGGCCAGCGCCACCGCGTCGTGCACGGTATAGCTCATAAAAGGCTCCGCGCTGACGACCTCGCGTTCCGCATCCCAGTCAATTTCGTAGATGCCCATGAACTGCTTACGCATCTTTTCCATCGAGTACTCGCCGTCGGGGCTGCCGGTCCACGAACGCACCACCACGCGGCCAGGGTCGGTGATACGCTCGATGATGCGCGGCCAGCGCGCTTCAGGCGCCAGTCCCGCGCAGATCGCCAGCGCGCCGGCCAACTGGCTCATTTCCGGCCGCATCACCCCATCGACGATGTGATCGACATAGGCGCCGCGGCTCTCGTCCCAGAAGATCTCGAAGCCACCCTTGACGCGCGTGTACAGCCCTTCGGCCCAACGCTGGCTGCTGCGTTCTTCCAGCCAGGCGGCCATCTCGGCAAATTCGCGCAGTCCACGCGACCAGAGCGCGGTCAGCACCGAGGACGTGTCGGCTATCGAAACGCTCGACCAATCAACCAGATTCCACTCGACCACATCCTTCAGGACGCCAGCGGCCGTCTGGTAGGGGGCGTACCAGCGCAGGATGCGTTCGATGGTAGGCATGAACGCCTTCACCGCGTCGCGGTCACCGCTGAATCGATAAAAATTATAGACGCCGTGCACCCAGTGCAGCGCCCAGTCGGGAATCGTGTAGCCGCCGCTCGCCTCGATGTCGCCCACGACGCTCATCGGCAAAATGCCGTCGGAGCGCGGTGAGTTGCCGAGCGTCAGATAGTGCCACGCTAGCCGCCAGTCCTGGTTGGTGGCAAGGTGCACCATCTGATGGACGACGCTGTCGCCGACCCAGGCGCGCTGCTCGCGCGTCGGGCAGTCGAGGAAGGCATCGTGCGAGTTGAGCTGCACGGTGCGGATGCCGGCGACGTAGAGACGGTTCAGGTCATCATCGCTGCAGGTGAAAGTCGCGCCCGCCTGCCACGGATACAACTGCTCACGCACGTGGAAGTCCCGCACCGTCACCTGTCCCGTCGCCCCATGCACCACCAGGTACGCGTAGCGGAAGCCGTTGGAGTCGAAGACCTCGAAGCGGTCGTCGGCGCCGCGTGCAAGGTAGCGCGTGCCGGCATGAGAACCGACCATGCCAACCGGTCGCGTAAGCGGATCTTCTACATAGGAGAAATCGAGCACCGCGCCGGCCGGCGCGTCGATCGCAAAGCCGACCAGCCCGGAGACGATGCGCCCCATGTCGAAGATCACGCGCACGCAGCCATCACCAGGCACGTCGAGGGCGATCGGCAGGCTGTCGGGTTGCGCGGTGGCGGTGCGCTCCATCCCGAGCGTGGCCTCCACGCGGCGCACCGGGCTGCCGATCGCCGGGTCGATCACGCCAGCAAAGGTTTCGACGTTCACGCTGGCTGGCGTGCGCATCTCGCCGTCCAGCATGGCGATCGTGCGCGGATAAAGCGGGCCGTAGGGGTCGGTCGGTGGCTGCGTGCGGGCAAAGCCGCCAATATGCACCGCCGGCACGACCTGTGCGCTGCCCCACGTCCCATCGTCGAATCCGATCGTTTTCCAATCGTGCGGAAAGCGCCGCGCGTCAAAAAGCTCGACGGGCACGCCGCCACCCACCAGATTGTGCGCGCCAGCCGACTCGTCAGTGAGCCAGCCTTCCGCCTTGCGCGCCTTCCAGCTTGGGTCGCTGGTCAGCCAGCCGGCCTCGCCCAGGTTGGCCTCGAAGACGAGGATACCCGTCTTGCCGAGCATCATATTGGGTGTGGCGGGCATCCAGTAGGATTTGGGTGTGCCGTAATATTTCACGTAAATGGCGATGAGATTGTCGCCGACTTGCAGAGAGGGCGCCAGATCGACCAGATCATAGTGCAGGCGGCGCGGCTGGCTGCGCACCGGCCCGCGACAAACCTCCTGACCGTTGACGAACAGGGCGTAGCGCGAATCCGCCGTGATGCGTGCAGGGACGCGCACCGGCACGCGGTCAAGCTGGAAGTGACGGCGAAAAAGGCCGTGCGCCTCTGCCGCCTGGGGATCGATGGCTGAAGATAGGCCGACGCCAGGTTGAACCGGCTCTTCGGGAACCCAGATCCAGTGACCCTGCCAGCGGATTTCCGAAAAGTCGGCCGGTGTGATGGGTTGAGACATGAAAACCTCCTGGGACGTGCGGATGCATGGTGCGTTTGAACGACGAAAAATGGTGTTAAACTGACGGCGAGTGTAAAGAAAAATTATCCACAGATTGCGCAGATTTCACAGATGACAACCTATACGCGCCGCCTTGATATCAGCGCCGCAGCCGTAGGTCGGGCTATTAGCCCGACATCGTTACATCGACGCTCGATCCTCGTTGCCAAGAGGTTACACTTGGCAACGATAAATCTTCAACGGCGCAGCCGCTCGATCAACTTGCGCAGCACGGCTTCCTCTTCCGGCGTCACGTCCTGCATCGGGGCGTCGTGAGGGTCAAGGATCGTCTCGCCCAGCTTGCTGAAGGCCAGCGCACGCAAGTCCTCCTCCAGCGGGTCGCTGACGCGGTGATCCTCGACAATGCGGCCATCCTGCATCCGCAAGATGCGTTGGGTGGCCTGAGCCACACGGCGGTCATGCGTCACCACCGCGATCGTTGCGCCCTCGCTGCGTTGAAGTTCGCCCAACAATTGTAGGATTTCCTCCCCGCTCTGGCTGTCGAGCGCGCCGGTCGGCTCGTCGGCCAGCACCAGCTTGGGATGGTTCGCCAGCGCGCGGGCAATGGCGACGCGCTGGCGTTGGCCGCCGGAAAGCTGGTTGGGCAGGTGCTTTGCGCGCGGCGCCAGCCCCACCAGCGTCAGCAAGTGCATGGCGCGTGCGTGGCGCTCTCTGGCGCTGGCGACGCGACCCTGCATCGGCGTCTCGATATTTTCGAGCGCCGTCAGCGTCGGCAGCAAGTTGTGAAGCTGGAAGATAAAGCCCACGGTGTGTGCGCGGAAATCGTCCACGTTTTTGAGCTGCGCCAGATTCTCCCCGGCGACCCAGACCTCGCCCGCGGACGGTTGGTCGAGCGCGCCCAGCAAGTTGAGCAGCGTGCTTTTACCGCAGCCGCTCGGCCCCATGATGGCGACAAACTCACCAGCGCCGACGGTCAGGTTGACATCGTCCAGCGCGTGCACGGCGGTCTCGCCGCTGCCGTACACCTTGGAAAGCTGAATCGTCTCAATCAGTGCATCGTGCATGGGATAAAGTGTTCTACTCCGGCTGGATATTGACAAAAGCCGTCATGCCCCACCGCAGCGCGGGATCAAGGTCGGCTACGTCGACATCGACGGTGTAATTGGTGCTGCCCTGCACCGCCGAACTGACCGGCGCCACCGACGTGACGACGCCGGTGAAGACACGGTCGGGCAACGCGTCGAAAGTGACTTCCACTGTTTGCCCATCCTGGACGTAAATGACGTCGGTCTCGCGCAGGTCGGTGGTCTCGATATGCATCTGGTGCGTGTCGCCGAAAAGGATGGCGGCTTCACCAGGATTGATGATCTCGCCCGGCCGCACGTTGATGGCGCCTACTTGCCCGTCGAAAGGCGCGGTCACCTGCGTCAAACGCACCTGGGCGGTGACAGAGGCCAGCGCTGCCTGCGCCGAAGCGATGCGTGCCTCCGCCATGTCAATATCTTCGGCAGTAGCGCCTTCCAGCAGCCGATCCAGCGCGGCCTGCGCGCTGGCGACCTCCGCCATGGCCGCACGCACGTTGGCTTCGGCGCCGGGCGCACGGCTTTCGGCCGTGCTGACGCCTGCCCGCGCTACGTCGATGGCGCGGGCAGCCACCGCCAGTTGCGCCGGGGACGGGCCTTGCAGGATGGCGGCTTGCTGCGCGTTGGCAGCCTCCAGGTTGGCGGTGGCCTGCGCCAGCGCCAGCGACTGCGGCATGGCGCCGATGGCCGGATCGCCCTTCACGATGTTATAGGCGGCCTGTGCGTTTTTTAACCCGGCTTCGGCCTGGGCAATGACAGCCTGCGCCGCCACCTGCTCCTGTGCGTTTGGATGGCTGGCCGCCTCGGCGTACTGTGCCTGGGCCTGGGCAACTTGCGCCTGCGCCGTCTCCACCGCCGACTGCACCTCCAGCAGGGCCGCGCCGGCCACGGCGACCTGCGCCCTGGCCGCTGCGACGGCCGCCTGCACGGCCGCGATCTCGGCTGGAGTGGCGCCGGCCTTGAGCTTGGCAAGCGCGGCGGTGGCCTCCTGCACTGCGGCTTCTGCTACCGCCACTTGTCCTTGCAGCACGCTGTTTTCCATCTCCAGCAGGAGATCACCCGCCGCGACCCAATCCCCGCTCGCGACATGGACGGCGGTGACTGTGCCCGATGTGGCTGGTCCAAGACTCGCCCACGTCACCGGCGTCAACTTGCCTGACGCCCAGATGACTTGCTCCGGCGTCTGTTCCAGCGCTGCTGCGGCCGCAGCTTCCGCTTCGAGGGTGGCTGCCTGCTGCTCCAGGTAATAAGTGTAGCCCCACCATCCTACTGCCGCCAGCACAGCAATGACGAGCACCCAGGTGATAACGCGTCGCATAATCAGCTTCTTTCTAGTTTTTGACCAGCCTTCTTCTGACGCAGAGACGCCGAGCGGCAGAGGTTCGCAGAGGAAAAGCAGAGAGAAAGAGTTCGTTTACTCATAGCGAAGCGCCTCGGCCGGCTCAAGCTGGCCGGCGCGCCAGGCCGGATACAAACCGCCCAGCACACCCAGCGCCGCAGCCGTGACGAAGGCCGACGCAAAAATTTCCACGCGCCACGTAGCCGAGACGAACTGGCTGGCATAAGGCGCCCGCGCAATCAAGGTGACGACGCCCACCCCCAACACCGTGCCAAAGACCGCCGACACGAGGCAAAGCAACAGGCTCTCCAGCAGCACCTGGCTCAGGATGCGCCGCCGCGGCCAACCCACCGCCCGCAGCGTGCCGATCTCGCGCGTGCGCTCGAAGATCGACATGATCATGGTGTTGGCGACCACGATGCCGCCGATAAAGAGCGCCAGCAGGCGGATGGCGTTGAGCATTCCCATGCTGGTCTGCATGTCGTTGGTGCTCTGCGCAAATTCGCTGCTGATGCTCGCGCGCGCCTCCGGGAAGCGCGCGTTGAGCGTCGCTGCGACTCGCTCGGCGCTGGCGGGGTCTTTCACGTCGACAAAGATAAAGGAAACCGCGCGCGGCCGCCCCATGATGCGCTGCGCCTCGCGCAGAGCCACCATGCCGCCGCCATCTTCGTAGGCCACCCCCGTCGCGGTGATGCCCACGATGCGGTAGCGGTTGTCGTTGAGCGCCATCGTGTCGCCGACGCCGACTTTGTAGGCGTCGGCCGCGATACGCCCCAGCACCATTTCGTTGGGGCGCTCTATGGAGCGGCCTTCCACCAGTTTGTAATGGCGCATTGCCGGGCTGTTGGGGTCGAGACCTCCAATCAGAAACATCGGCATTTCGGGCGAACTGATAAAGGCGATCATAAAGGGGCTGACCGTCTTGACTTCAGGCATGGCGCCGATCTGCCGCACGATGCGTTCGTCGAGGCTGCTCAGGCTCATGTCGGCCACCTCGCGCTGCATGACGGTGATGTTGCCGGCGCCGCCGCTGCCCGCCAGGCTGTTGAGCTGCCCGGTCAACCCTTCCACCAGCCCGCCCAGCATGACTAGCGTGCCCACACCGATGCCGATGCCGGCCGCGGACAAGAGGGTGCGGTTGCGCCGCCGCCACAGATTGCGAAAGCTCTGGTTGCCAACGCGCGCCAACACGCCCTTGACCTCAGCGGCGCCGCCGCCCTCGTAGCGCAGCGCCTCCACCGGCTGCAGGTTGGCCGCAGTCCAGGCGGGATAGATGCCGCCGATCAGCCCCAACGCCAGCGCCGTCACCATCCCCTGGATGACCAGCTCCGCATCGACGGCGCCGGCCAGCATCACGCCCAGTCCCGGCATCTGGCCGACCAGCCATGCCAGCAACGCGCCCAACCCAACGCCCAGCACGCCGCCGATCAGGCTGAGCAGGATCGCCTCGCCCAGGATCATGCGCAGGACGCGGCCGCGGCTCCAGCCTACGGCGCGCAGCGTGCCGATCTCGCGCGTGCGCTCCATCACGCTCATCACCATCGCGCTCATCATGCCCAGGCCGCCGATCAGGATCGCAATCGCCGAGACGCCCCAGGCAAACCCTTGCAGATAGTCGGTCCACTGTTCGCCGCCGGCATAGCCGCTGGCCTTACTCACCGTGACTTCCTTGTCCAGTGACTGGATGCGTTCGATCACGTTGTCGGCGTTGCCGCCCTTACGCAACCCCACCTGGAAAAGGCTGACCTTGCGCTCTTTCTGGGCGATAGTCTGCGCGTCCTCCAACACCACCACGCCGCCCGATTCCTCCATGCCCTGCCCCGTCTCGTAGATGCCGACGATGCGGTAGGGGATGCCGTTGACGCGCAACGTGTCGTCCACGCGTTTCTTCAGCGCGTCGGCGCCGCGGCGTCCGATGGCGATCTGACCAGGAGCGGTGACGCGTTTGCCCTCGACAATGCGGTAATGATCCATCGCCACGCTGCCGGCCGGATAGCCGTAGATCAGGAAATAGGGCGCGTCGTCGAAGGCGATCCAGGTGAAGACGCCGGGATCGACGTTGCTCACATCGGCGAGGGCCGCGATGCGCTCGCCCAGCGTCTCGTCCAGGCTGCTAAAGACGACATCGTAGGCGTTTTTTTGCGTGACGAGGAGATCGTTGTTCAATCCCAGCGCGTTGCCGTAGTTGTCGGCCAGCCCGCTCGCCATTGCCCCAAGCGCCACGACCGATGCCACGCCCACCGCGATGCCCAGCACGGTCAGAAAGCTACGCGTAAAGCGCCGCCACAGGTTGTGCAATATCAACATAGTTGTCTGCCCTTTCCAGTCTCTTGATTGTAACCGGCATCAAAGGCGCGCCCAACTGTCGACTGGATAGGTTATTTTAGAATAGTTCCAGATGCGGGTAAAGTTCTATTTGGTGGGGAAGGGCGGCGAACATGCCCGCTGGGCCATCCACCGATCGGTCTCACACGAAGACACAAAGTTGAAGATAGCGTGCTTTGTGCTCTTGGTGGCTTTGTGTGAGTTTCGTGAAGTACTGAGACATTATGCAATCTGTCATCGAAGTAAGCAACCTGCACAAAAAACGCTACGGCGATGTGCTCGCCGTCGACGATATTTCCCTGACCGTCGCGCGCGGGGATATCTTTGGCATTGTCAGGCCGAACGGCGCGTGCAACAGTACGACCGTGGAGACGAACGCGCCGCCCACGCAAGCTGATGGATCTGCGCATAATCGGCACCACGGCGTTGGAGCGCGGGGTTATCACGCTGGACACCTGATGAGATTGCTAAAAAGGAAACTTCGACAGCGCAATTCTACCGGTTCTACAAATCAGCCACCGCGGGAATAACTTCCTGTGCGAGGGTGCGCAGCGATGTAAATTCGTAGGCGTTCGGCGTGTTGAAGATCACGTGTGTGAAGCCCAGCGCATGCAAGGCGCGCAAGCGTGCGATGATGGCGGCCGCGCTGTCCTGGCCCGGCGTGAGCGAGCTCAGTATCGTCAGTTCGATGTCGGCGAAGGGCCGACTCACCTCATCGCAGTGGCCGCGCAGCACGTCCAGCTTGTGTTGCAGCGCGGCCGGCCCGATTCCCTCGAAGAAGTTGCAGGCATCGCCATATTGCGCCAGCAGACGCAGGGTCTTTTTCTCACCGCCGCCGCCGATGAGGATAGGCGGATGGGGCTGTTGCAGCGGCTGCGGCGTGCAGATGGTTTCGGCCAACTGATAATGCTTGCCGTGGAAGGGGCCGTTGTTGGGCGACCACATCTGGTGCGCGATCTGCAACGCTTCCGTTAGCTGTTCGAAGCGTTCTTTGAGCGGCGGAAAGCCAAAGCCCAACCCTAGCGCCTCGCGTTCGTACCACGCCGCGCCAATGCCCAGGTACATACGACCACCGCTCAGCACGTCGAGCGTCGTCACCTCTTTGATCAGCAGGCCAGGCGCACGATAGATCACACCGGTGACGAGCGCGCCCAGATGGATGCGTTCGGTCAGTGCGGCAAAGTAGCCGAGCATCGTGTAGCCTTCGAGCATGGGATCTTCGGATTTGCCAAGCATCTCCATTTGGAAAAAGTGATCCATGACCCACAGGCTGTAGAAACCCTGGTCATCGGCAAAGCGGGCAATGTCGGCCAGCTTGCGGCCGAGCTGGTCAGGAGGTGGGTTGAAATAGGGAAGTTGTAAGCTGACTCGCATTGGGTTTTCTCCAAAGAGTGACAGGGCGCCTTTTTCGGTGACGACGTAGCAATTGACCTCCGAGCGGTCAGCCAGCCACGCGGGGAATTGCTGATCGACCAAGTCATGTGTCTGGTAATGATCGCATGACTCGCGTCGAACGACAAGTCAGCATCCTGGAAACGCGCCAGGGACGGGCTGCCTCATTCCGTTCAACCAGGTGGTTTGCAGCCCGTCCCTGGCATGTAAGACCCCAAAGTCTCTTACCGAAAGACCAAGGGCATCAACATGCGGCTGCCGGTGGTGACTTCGACAAATGTGGGCAAGGTCACCAAGTTGTCCTCATCTTCGGCATAGACGGCGATGCGATAGAGGCCAGGCTCATCAAAGCCGGTGTAGAGTGCCGAAAACGCGTCGTTGCCCTGTTCGAGCAGCAGAAGTGTGGGCAGCGTTTCGGCCACCAACTCGGCGCTCGTCTGTGGCGGCTGATACGAAGGAGGTGTGATGATGGCCCAGACGCGTCGCACCTTCTTGTCATCGCGGACAACCGCCTGGAGTGCGCCGCTGTGATTCTCGATCGTCTGTGGCGCCTGAACGCTGACGATGTAGGGCGCCCATCCCTCACTGCCTGCGCCTGAAACACCTCGGCTCGCCAGCACGATGTCAGCACTCTCATTGGCGATGCCATTGCCATTCCCGTCGAGTTGCGGTTCTTGGCGCAGGTTTGACATTTCGCGTACAACGGCATAGGTTGCCTTGAAACTGCTGTGCATGCTGTACCCTTGCTCCAAACTTGCCAGCATAAAGTCGGAAAAGTAGGCGCCGCTGGCGGATGCATAGGCCAGCAGCTTCGCACCGGTCGACGTAAGCACCAGGCGGCCCGGCTCATCCTTGCTGATGCTCTGCTCCCCTTCGATAAAGCTGCCGGAGTAACATGCTTCGATGATGACCGTGATTTTGATCTCTGGGATCGCCGTTTCCAGTTCATCCAGCCAGCCGTCGAGCTGTGGCGGCGTCAGTACATGCCCGTTCGCATTGTTCAGATAGAAGATGTCACTCTCTCCATGATCCATCAGGTAGAGGGTGAGCGTTCCACCCACGGTAAGCCGCTGCTTTGCCCACTGCGTGATTGCGCTCTGCAAAGCATCTACAGTTGCCGGGCCAGTGCGCATGGCGATATTGGCGTCGTTGGTCAGAAAGATGATATTCTCGGCCCCGAGACCATTGGCCCGAAAGTGTGCATAGACTGCCTCCGTAACATAGTTGATGTTGCTTTGCAGCCGGTCAGGCGCCGCAAGACCGCCGCCCACCAGAATCATCGCCCGGTTTGTTTGCGCGGTTTCGGCTTGCAGGCTGCGCACCGCGACCTGATAGGTGACGTTGGCGCCTCCTACTTGTGGATCTTGATTGCTCAGCCGCACATAGACAGGCGTGGTCGTGGTCGGTGTAAAGTCAAGACGTGCGCCTGGCGTAAAAGCGGCATCGAATTCGTCGAGCGGCCCTCCTTCACACTGGTCATAGACCGACAGCCCTACATCTGCGAGCGAGCCGGTGGGAATATTGACCTCAATGCGATAGGGTACATTCGCCGCCGCCGTGAAGCGCACCCAGTCCATGTCGCCAGCTTGGTGCAAGCTATGCTCCTGACTAACGCCGTCCGCGTTGATCGTGCGCGCCTGTGTGCAGAGATTGTCTTCCTCATAGGCGTCGCCCGTCACCGCGCTAGAAATTTGCGCGTAGGTCACATTCACGACATGGCTCTGGGCAGGCATGAACAGTGAGTTATCGGTGGAGGTGTTGGTGGTTTCAATGACGCCGCTCCAACCGGCTACGCGCCAGTCAACCACAGGCGCCGCGTGCAGACCGATCGGATCGCCGGCGAGATATTGCCCCGGCGGGCAGGTGGCCGACTGAGCCGGTGATGCAGCCGGATCGCTGCCCGACCCGCTGTGGGTGAGCGTCAATGAATAGCAGATGCTGCGATACTTGACGATGACCTTGTGATCGGCTGCAGGCATGGTGAGCACATTGGTGGGCGTCGTCGCGGCGTCATCGCTGGCGCCGATCCAGCCGCCGATCCACCATCCGGGTGCAGCCACAGCATTCACGCTGATCGACTCGTTGGCGCGATAGCGACCGGCAGGACAGCCGCTGGAACCAGTCGGCGTCGCCACTGGATCGCTCCCCGCACCGCTGTGCGCCAGCGTCAGCGCGTAACAGATCGGAACATACGCAACGCTCGCCGTGTGATTGCGAGCAGGCATGACGAGGCTATTGGCGGCGGCGGTGCTGGCATCGTTGCTGGTTCCGCTCCAGCTTCCGACTTGCCAGCCGGCAGCCGGGCTTGCGCTCAAGTTGACAGCATCGCCCGCAAGATACTGCCCATCGCCTACACAATAGGTCGACTTTGCCGGCGTCGCCACGGGATCGCTGCCGGCGCCGCTGTGGGCGCGGGTCAATTGGTAGCAGCCGTTGGAGAAGCGGTAGTCGACAGGGATAAAGGTTTCCAGCAGCAGTTGGGTCTGATCGGGATCCCACATCTCGAAGCGGATGCTGTCGACGATGGCGTTGCCGCTGCTGATCGTAAAGAAGCCGCTCCCGCTCCCGCTGCCGACGGAGTAACGTGGTGAAGCGTGTGCGCCATAGTTGGGCGTCAGCGCACCGCCGCTCATGGGGCGCGCCCAGATATACACCCCAGGCGCCCAGGTGGTCGAGTAGTCGAAGGTGAGGTTCACATATTGGTTGAAGACAAGGTTGGCAGGAGAGGCGGGCGTCAGCCCCACATGGCTGATCGAGTGCGTTCCCGCGCTCGCAAAGCGGAAATCATCCAGGACGAAGACGCGACTCACCGTGGCTGCGGCCATATCGATGACGGCATAAGCAACCGGCTGCGCCGAAATGACGGTGACAGCCGTCCGTGCTCTCGGATCGCCCGGCATGCCGCAAGTTCCATTGGCTGGGCCTGAGGTTTCCGTATTGGAGGCCACTTCGTTCCCCGTCGCGCCGAACAGACGTATCCGCAGCGGTTGACCGGCGCCGGTCTGAAACAGGACGGATACGGTGACCGGCGGATTGAGAAGGGTGGGAAAGGTTGCCCTGACCTCGGTGGAGGCGAAGCCCACCGCCCCGTTGTCGATGCCGATCCCCAACTTCTGATTTGCATCCGCGGGGTCTACACAGGCGCTGGTTCCGCTGTTCTTGACCAGCCCGACCACATAGTTGACGCCTGGGTTCCCCTCTCGTTGAAACACGACGCCTGTGGCGGAATCCACGTAGGGATCGATCACCCGGCTAGAATCCCCGCCCAATGTGGGCGTTTCGAAGGTGATCAGCTTCGTATCGACGGGCGTGGTGGCCGCCTCAACGGTATTGCCATACGCGCCCATGTTGATGCGGCCGCCGTTTGGCCCCGGCTCCCTGTTGTACGGCGAGCTGGGATCGCCCGCATCGATGGCGGGCGACGACGGCGACGTGTTGCGCAGATGAAAGTCACGCGCCGCTGTGTTGACAAAGGCCGGATCAGTGGAGATGTTGCCGGCCGTCCCCGTCTGATTCGGGTAGCTGCGGTAGTTCTCGGTATTGTTCCACAGATCGTTGTAGAGAATGATCGGCGTCGGCGCGGCCGTACCCGCCACGACGTGGATGCCGATGGAATACCCCGTGATGATGTTGTTGCGGATCAGCGGTGTCGTGGCTGAATTTCCGATGTAGATGCCTTGCTCGTCCGGCTCGCCCACCAGGGTGTTGTTCTCGATCGTCGGCGCCGAAGGCGTCCATATAAAGATGCCGTACTGTGTAAACTGGATGATGTTGTTGCGAAGGATGGCCGTTCTGTCCGTGCTGCCGGTGAAGTTGACGCCACGGTCTGTACCCTGAATTGGGGTGGCAACGGTGATGCGAAAGCCCTGGAGCAGCGCATTGGTTACATTGGAGAACTGGACGACGCCGGAGACGGAAGCGGCGCCCACGATGCTCGTGTTCGTCGGGCCTGCGCCGATGACGATGACGCCACTTTTCATCTGGATGTTCTCATTGTATGCGCCGGGGCCAACGTGAACGGCGCCACCCGCCGCGGTCTTGCCGATGGCGGCCTGGATGGTTCTGCATGGGCTTTGTGGCGTCGCACAGGTATTGACGTCGCTGCCGCTGATGGATACATAGGCCTCGCTGAGGCTTTGCGCGTGCACCTGGGAGGCGCCAAGGCGCCATTCGCCAAAGGCAACCGGCCAAAGCGCCCCCAGCAACACCGCCCCCAGCAACACCGCCCCCAGCAGGGGATGACTTCGCTTCAGGTGCATCTTTGCGTCATGTATGGACATGATTCCCTCCCGCGCTTGTGCTTTCTCAGGTGACGGTCACTTCGAAAGTGACCGTTACCTCTGGGCGCAAAAAAGTGTAAAGATAGAGAACCCTCACTCACCGGAAGATTACGGGTAGGTACGCGCAGCGACCCGTACATCCGCCATACCCGGCAATTTCCACCTGACCTGGCTTGTAGTACTGACCCTTATTGGTCGCTGTAGTCACATTTCCGGCTCTGTCCACCACCTGCACCAGGTAGCGCGAGTTCGTATTGCCCGCGAACCAGCCATACCATTTCTGCGCCGCGCTGTCGAAGCGAAGATCCATCGACCGCAGTTCGCTTGTACTCTGCGTAATATCCGGGATATAGGAGACGACGGCGCGGTCGATGCCTGACGCGTCGACCGCGCCTACTTTCACCTCCACACGATTGCTGCCGATCGGGGTGACGCCGTCGATCACCGTAGCTTCTGGCGCTAAATTATCCGCGTCCGTGCTGTAGTAAATCTCCACCTGGACATTCTGGAACAGGCGCAACTCGTGCTGGGCTGCGTTGTACTGCCCAAGCTGTGTCACCAAGCTCGTGCGATCCGCGGTCTGCTGGATGGAAACAGGCACAGGGGGGTAGAGGCCAAGTGCGTTCGGCAGCGCAGGTTCGCTGGTGATCGCGTCGTACTCGTTGTAGGGGGCCGCGATCACCGGATCGAAGTTTTTTATCGTCTCGAATGAAGCGTTGAGGAGCAAAACGCCGCGCGCCGGCAGCTCAGGCGCGGTCACGTCGCCAAAGTGCAGCGGCTGCAGCGGCTGCTCCGGCACAGTGTGTAGCGAACCGTTGAGATTGAAGTAATCGCCCTCATTGGTTTCCGAAAGCGTGAGATTCTGCGCCTGCCGGAAATCGATCGTGACGGCGCCGGTCACGACAGCGCTGCCGCTCAGCGGCTTGTCGGGCAAGGCAGGGGCGAAGGCCACACCAGGGAACGGGTTCTCCGACCCCGGCAGCGCGCTGCCGCTCTCCAGTTCGTACATAGGCAACCCATAGAAAATGACCTGCTGCATGACCTTTTCGTCATAGGTGGAGAAGTCCGTGTCTTGTTGGAAATAGAGCGACTTGGCGGTGGTCAACGCCTTGCCCATGCTGGACTTCGTCCCCTGCAGCAGCGCCCGGGTATAGAGGCGGATCACTTTCTCAGTGAGACCGACGGCATTGCGCATGCCCCAGCCGTAGCCGGTGTTGCCGATGTAGTTGGCGCCCTTGCTCACAAAGGCCTGCGGTAAATCCACAGGGTTGACTGTGTTTTCAGGGGGCACGTTCAGCCCGGCATGACAGCCCGGCGTGTAGAGCACGCCGCCGCTCAGATCCAGTGTGGCATTGAGAACCTCCTGTGCCTGGATCGCATCGCCGACGGGCGCTCCCTCGGCGTAATGGGTGGCGTGGCCGCTGATCGACTGAATCTTGAAAGGAGCAGCCGCGCGCAATTGCAGCGCGCGGAAGGACTGCCCGGCCCAGGCATCGCCGATCAGCGTGCAGTCTACCTGAGACGCGCCAAAGTCGTTCGACCAGTCGCTACAGTCCTCAGTCGCTACATCCTGTACAAAGTCGTAGCCGGTGATCAGGATGTTCTCCACAACGGTGACCGGCTTTGCCAAAAAGGCATTGATCTGGCCGATCATCTCGGCGGGCGTTTCAATCAGGCGGCCGGTCGCCAGATCGGGGATATAGAGCTCGCGTCCCTGATGCAGCGTCGGCTCCTGGTCGCTGAAATAGTCATCAGAGAGAAAGTAGTTTGCCTTGAGCGCGGCGCCCGTTGGATTGCCGGCGTCGGTGTACTTGTAATTCGCCTCCGAAACACGCGGCGTCTGGTCAGGGATGCGCCGCATCGGCAAAGCGCGGTCATCGCCGACCAGGACAAGGTATTCGACGCCGCTGCGCTGATTGAGATAATTCACCACCACCGCGCGGATCGCACTGGCGAGCTGGTTGGCTTTGTCCGCGTTGCCCAGATCGCTGAGCCAGACGGCATAGGCGGCGCTAACCTCCGTATTGTTGTCCAGCCGGATGATCTCACCGCGCACCTGGGGGTGCTGCGCCAGTTCAGCCAGCTTATTCATCAACGGCGCCACTGCGGACTCGCCGTGCAGTTGCACCAGTTGCGTCCGGTTGACCAAGATCAACGTACGCACCGCAGACGGATTGGGCGTCGGTGTGGGCGTCGGCGTGGGGGTGACGGTGGGCGTCGCCGTCGGTGCGGGCGTGCCCTGGGTAATGCGCAGCGTGTACTCTGTGCCGGCGCCAAAGGTGCTGGGGTTGTATTGGCGCACCTTTACGAAGAGGTTGAGCGTGCTCGTCAGAACGATGACCACACGCGATTCCGTACCGGGCGTGTGGTCATCGTTCTGCGCCAGCAGCGCGCCCGTCGCATTGTAGATCTCGATCACTGAGTCCGCGTCGGGGCCGGGGTCGATCGTTTCGATGATATAGGAAGCGCCGGCCGCGGCGCTAAAGACAACCCAATCCTGATCATCGCCGGGACAGAAGTTGTGCGTGGTCACCGAGTTATTGGGAATGATCACTTTCGCCAGATCCAGTGTACTGTCATCCTCGTGGCTATCCTTCTGGCAAAGCCCCTGCGCGATGCGTAGGTCGTACTGCGTCGCGGCGCCTGCCACATTGGGCGAAACATCCTTGATGTGGAGCAGATAGTCGGCAGTGACGGGCGGCGTCCAGATGAGGCGAGAGCCTTTGCCAGCGCCGCCGTCGTCGTCACAAACGATCTGACTGCCGTCGGCCGCATGGAGACAGAGAATGGTGTCGGCGGCTGCGGCCAGATTCAAGGTCTCGATGTTGTAAGTGGCGCCCGTAACGGCAGCGAACTTGCCCCAATCACTGTCACCGGCCGGGCAGAAAGTGCGCGTTTGCGTCGCACCGGTCGCACCGATTGGCTTGGCAGCGGCGGCGTTGCCGTCCTGCTCAAAGCTGTCCGGCGCGCAGCCGGCATTGCCGGCGAGTTCCGCTTTGACCGTGTAGTTGCTGCCGGGGCCGTGCGCCGTTGCGTTCTGCGGTTCGGCCTTGATGTAGACATACCCGCTTTCTGCTGCGGTGAACTGCACGACCTTGCCTGTAGATGCAGGGTCGGCGTCGGCGCAACTCATGTACCGTCCCAGCCGTATGTCGGCTTGCTGCCCAACGTCGGCAGCGCTCACTTTGTAGGGCGACCCTGCCGTGACGGGGATGCGCATCCAGTCAGCGTCCCCGGCAGCGCAGGAGGTGTGCGTCTGGACTGTGTCCAGTGGCAGGTCGCCGGCAAGCAGGCAGGCGTCGTTGGGTTCAAAGTGATCGGTGCAGCCGCTGTCGCTAGTCACCTTGAACTGGTAGGCATTGTCCGGCCCATAGTCGGTGCTGACGTGCGAGATCTTGACATAGAACGCAGCGTCGGCCGGCGCCGTGAACTCCAGCTTGGCGCCGCTGCCAAAGCTGGGCAGGCCATCGCAGCGATCCATCAACTCGATGACCAGCGACGCGTCTGCCCCCACGGCGATCGCAGCGGCGACGTAGGTGACGCCGCCTACACCGTCGAACTTGATCCAATCTATATCACTGCCCGGATCTCGATACAGGTTGCGATCTTGCACCGCACCGTCCGGTGCAATCGCTTTGGCATTGGCGCAAATGTCGTCATCCTCGTAGGCGTCACCCTGGTTTGCGAGTGGTGGATAGAGATTGTTTTCTTCGTTGGACTCTGCGACCTTGTCCTCCCAGGGTGGGTCAACCCAGGCATAGAGCTTGGGCGGCGTGCGCGTGAACACCTGGCCTGTCCGCGTGTATTTGAAGCTGCCACCAGGCGGAAGCGGCAGTGCATATCCGGCAAAGATCGTGTAGGCGGTGCTCTGGGTCGGCGGTTCGTCGACAGGCTCAACGTAGAGATAGAGGTTGAAGCCAGCGGTGGTTCCCGCATCGCCCTGGTTCTTTACGAACACTTCGATGTCGGCTGTCCCACCTGCCCCAGGATCCGCCGGCGTGAGCGTGATGCTGGTAATCACCAGGTCCGGCGCCGCCGCCGGCGCCTGGGGCTGTTTATCCTGGTAACGAAGAATTTCTCCAGGCTGACCAGCCGACAGCGGAACGGTGGTTGCCAGCAGGCCGGCCAGCGCCAGCACTGCAAGCCATGTAAACAGCCGGCGCGATCTGCGCCGGCGTCGTAGCGGGTCAGGTGAATCTGCGGCGCAGTCGGCCGGCGACCGGGGGCGCCATCCAAACCACCGCTCAAGTTTCCATTGCAGCATGGATAGCATCTGTGACATGACGTCACCTCCTTTGAGGCATTGGCGTCTCTTCGATCCTCGTGCGCATTCACCTCTCCAGCACTGGTCAACAGAACTCGATTGCGCAGAGGTGCGGCTGACCAGTGCTGGGGAGGTTTCCACAGCCGGTTTACGGTTATTCCGTTTTCAGCGCGCGCAGATAGTCATCAAGCGTGCCGACAAAGAGCCGTATCTGATGATGGATACGCTTATCGTCTTCATTGACGATGCCCCACACACCTCGTGCCGTATCCTGCGGGTTGGCAATGTCTCGAAAAGGCAGCACGTCCGTATCGTCGGCTACCTGGAGTTGGTGCGTCTGGATATCGAACAATAACGGCGTCACCAGCAGATCGACCTGACCTTCGGTCGAAGCTGTCGCTGTGAAGGCGCGGCGGCCCGATGCCTCCTGGATGTAGTTTGCCTGTGGATCCACCGCGGCAAATACCGTGCTGATTTCATCAACCAGCAAGAAATCAAAGCCCGGCGCGGGGTGCAAATTGATCGTCAGCGGCCCGGTATAGGCTTCGTCCATCTGGATGGTCAGCGCCGGCATCGGCATTCGATACAGGTGGATGACGCCGTCCACCTCCTCCGTTGCCGTGGCAGCATAGCGCGGGGGTGCTTCGCCTTTGCTGCTCGCCAGACGCTGTTCGATGTAGCCGGGGGCCTGCACCTGCCAGATGGCAGGTTCTGCCTTGCTTCGCACGATCACCACACCTTGCGCATCGGCTGTCGCGCGGGGAGGATTCGGCTCAGGCGCCTCTGGGGAACTGGGAAAATAGTGCAGCGTGACGGCGGCAGCGGCGAGATGTGCCCCACTCTCGGCGTCTACGACGCGCAAGCGATGCTGCTTCAGTCCTGTGGGCAGGGAGATGCACGCCGCTGCCCCAAAGAGCAGCACCAGGAAACTGCACAACATATTCATTTTGTTCACGCTGCATCCCCTTTTCCTCACGGAACACTACGGTTGCCGGCAGGTCCCTACGTGCAGGGGACGGGCTACAAGTCGCCTGGCTGAATGGAATGTTGACAGCCCGTCCCCAACGCGTCACCTCATGAGATCCGAAAGAGCCGACAAGTCCTTTGCGGCCCAATTTCGGAAAGCACCAAAGGTCATGGATTGTTGTACGTTCCTGCGAAATGAACGTCATCCGAATTGATCCAGTCGTTCCCGGATCCGCCCCATCCCTGGTTGACCCAGAACCAGCGCGACCAATCCGTCGAACACCACCAGAGGAAGCAGCTTGTCTTGCTACGATGGGCGTAGCCATAGGCCATGGCGTAGTGGTTGTCATAGCCGACGATGGCCGGCGCCTGGCGCAAGACGATTTGGTCCTTGGCGAGGTTGCGTGCATCGTTGCAGGCGCCAAACCAACAGAGCTTGGTGGGATCATAGCGGGTGCGCATGGTGGCGGCGGCGGTTGCACGCGGCCGCACATACTCAATGGCGTCGATCATGCGCGAGAACTTGGTTGCACCCCCACTGCCACTGCAGTAGGTGCCCATGCGATTGCGGATCTCCCAGGTCATGTTGTCGACCCCGCCATCCTGATTGAGCGGCTCCACCGCGTTGGCGCCCAGCCCACCGTTTACCCGGTAGATACCCCAGTGATTGGCCCAGCGGGCATGCCCTTCCGCCGCACGTCGATCGACCCATCCGAAGATCATGGCCCAGGCTGTGGCGCCACAACCACTCCAGCAGGCCGAAGTGTTGACGCGTTGGTGCGCCGGAATCTGATCATAGGTCATGGCGCCGGCATCCCCGTTCGCCCACCAGTAGCTCCAGGCTCCCCACCCAGCGACCGCAGCCGGCATTGCGGCGGATGCGACATCGACCAGATCGCTGGCGCCGCCAGTGGCAATGATCGGCAGGAAGATGTCGGCGCTCTGCAGCGCCGCCGCGTTGACGATGGCATATTTGAGGGTTTCGGTCATGCCACCCGTATACTGCAACGCCACCTCGAAGGGCAGCAGGGTCGCCATGTCCACTGGTTCATTAAGCACAGTCAACTTGAGGCCGGCAAGCACGCCGTTAGGACGCAATTCCTCCTGTTGGAGATACTGAGCGGTCGCACCGGCGCCGGCGACGTTGATCGTATCGATGGACTGACCCGCCAATCCGAACACGGTGCGCACATCCCCCTTGACCAGCGATTCGCCATACTGGCGGAGGTTGTTGTCCAGTTCCCAGGCGCTGCGGGCGCGCTCTTTCAGGGACTTGTTCAAGGGGCCGAAGGCATCTTCGTACTCAGCTTTCAGGGCTGCCCAGGAATCCCAGGCGCTCTCCTCGAGCAAAGGGAGTTCTGTTGGCCCTTCGTACTTTTTGTTGCCTTCGGTGTCAACACTCTCTGTCACCAGTTCGAACGGTTCTTCGGGGATAGCCGCCAGCCCTTCGATGCGATCCGGCAGCGTGCCCTGGGTGACCACATTGTCCGAAAGCGTGGCGATGCCGACGGCGCTCAGTTCCTCGTACTCGGCCGCATAGGTCTGCATGTCAAGCCGGTAGAACTCGGTCAGGGTTGCGTTGAGAGGGGCAAGCTCCACCAACTCCTGTGCGGGAGACATGCCGGTCGCTCCCCAACTTGTCACCGGGTAGTCATGTTCGCCCGACGAGATTTCGATGTAACCGGCCGGCGCATAGCCTTGCTCGACAGGTTTTTCCACCGTGAACTCATAATAGGCAGCCGCCTGGATGTCGGGGCGATAGAAGATGCGCGCATCGGGGTTGATCCGGGCCTCTTTCCACTCCGGGGTCAGCTCGCTGCCGCGTAACTCTTCCAGGAACTCGGTTGCGCGCCGCAGGACGGCTTCTGGAACCTCATTCAACGCAACCGTGTTTGCACGATGGGGTGCGGCAGGCGCAAGCGTAACCGAGTAGTCATAGGCGCCGGCGCTTCCGTCCGACTTGACCAGTAGATAGAAGTCACCCTCGCGCAGTGCAGTGAACTCTAGTTGACCATTGCGCAGTGGCACTGCCGGCGCACTCGCATCACAGCCAGCATGCAGCGAAAGCTGCAACGCCGCGCCACCGGTCGCCTCCAGCCGGTAGCGAGCATGGGCGTGCGTAGTGAACTTGATCCACTCCGGCCCGGTCGATTGGTGCAAGGTGCTCCTTCCCAGCGTGTCGTACATGGCGAGTGTCCGCACGTTGTTGCAGCCGACTTCCGCATCCGAGCCGGTCGGCGTCTGGAGGGGCGCAGGGGGGATCGTCTTCACGGGCGCTGCGGAGAATGCAACCGCTGGTGCAACCATGTTCACGATCAAGGCGACTGTGAGCAACAACATAAGTAGCTTCGCCTTTGCACCGTGAACTGGCCGAAATTTTGATAGGTGCGACATAGTTGGGCCTCCTTCTGATCTTAAATCATCAACTGTACAGAACATCTGCGGCTTTTTCGTGACGCCAGTAAACAACTGATGACCATTCGCACGGCTTAGAGCGAGTCGGCCCTGCATCTTGATTGAATTTGCCGACTCTGAACCGCCAAGATATCGGGCTGACCCAAGCGTATCAGAGCTGCGCGCGCAGAACGCGCGGAAAAGGTGCGGCAAACAGGGTGGGGCGCCTCAAGTTTTTGCTACGCCACCGGCACTGGTCAACGAGACTTGGTTGAGCAGGGTTGCGCCTGATCAGCGCCAGGAATGTTCTCATCAAAATTCTGGGGATCCTCCAACCCGGCGATATTTATTGTGGTATACTGAGATCAGAGGATGTTGGCGTTGATTTTCCTAGCGATCCCCGCCGGAGGTGACTCCGATGGCCCGCCTGTCACTATTTCTCTTTGGCCCATTTCAACTGACTCTCGATCACAGCGTGGCCGCGCGTTTCGAGTCCAACAAAGTGCGCGCGCTGCTGGCATTCCTGACGGTCGAGTGTGATCGCCCTCACCCGCGCCATGCCCTGGCTGAACTTTTCTGGCCGGCACAGCCGGCGCCTGCTGTGCGCAGCAATTTTCGCCGCGCCCTGGCTAACCTGCGCACTGTCATCGACGACAGGATAGCGCATCCGCCATGCCTTCTCATCACGCATGAGACAGTCCAGTTCAATCCGCAGGGTGATGCGTTTGTCGACATCGCACGCTATCGGACGCTGGTCAAGACACCTATTACCGAGCTTACTTGGGCTGAAAATTTGGCGGAGGCAGCCGCGCTCTATCGCGGCCCTTTTCTGGAAGGGTTCGCGGTGAATGACTGCCCGGAATTTGAACAATGGATGACCATCACGCGTAGTGAACTGGCGCTGTCCGCCGCGACTGTACTCTGTTGGCTGGCTGAACATCATGCGATCCGGGCAAAGGGCGCGCTGGCATTGCCCTTTTTCCGCCGTTGCCTTGCCATCGACCCCTATCACGAAGCCGCGCTGCGTGGGTTGATGCGGCTGCTGGCTGACAACGCTCAACGTTCCGCGGCGTTGTTGCAGTATGCGACTTTCCGTCGCCGGCTGTTGGATGACCTCGGCGCAGAGCCAGAAGCGCAGACGATCGAAGTAGCCGAAGTCATCCGGCAAGGGCGCTCAATGATCGTCAGTAGACCTCAACCGCCGATGGACACAGCAGCGTCTGACGCCGGTTGGCCGACGTCCGGGCGAGAAACCGACTGCGTCGCCATCGCTCGGACAGAGCAGCTTGCCCTTCTCTACGGCTGCGCGAAGCAGACTGAGCAGCGCCACGGTTGTACGGCGTTTGTGGTGGGTGAGTCAGGCAGCGGCAAGACATCACTGCTTTGCACGTTCGTCAGCCAAATTCGACGGAGCGATCAACCCTGGTTGGCCGCCTTTGGCGCCTGTACGGCGCTGCTAGGGGTCGGCGACCCTTATCAACCGTTCATCGATAGCGTACGCATGCTTGCCGGTTGTGAGATCGGAACACGCCACGAAAACGAGCCGCCGTCCGATCATGCCACCGTCGCCAGCTTGCTCCGGGCAGAAGCGCCCGATTGGGCCAATCTGGCCCAGATCGAACGATACGGAGAAACCTGCATCGACCTGTGGGAGAGAGTGGCCCCGGCCTCTCTTTCCACAGCACAGCCACTCAATGTCGCTTTCTCCGGCGCGTCAGACGCTCAGCCTGCGTTTGCGTCACAGCCGTCACTCCATCACCAACTGGTTCGCTTTCTGGAGCGTCTGGCGTTGCTTCGACCGCTGCTGCTAGAACTGGACAACCTGCAATGGGCAGATGCTGGAACGCTGTCCCTGCTCTTCCACCTGGCGCAGCGCCTGGAGCACAGCCGCATCCTGATCGTCGGCGCTTACCGGCCCTCTGCACGGATCCGTGCAGAGTACAGCTATCCACTGAGCGAGATCGTCCAAGAGTTGCGCCAACAACCCGGCGCCGTTCTGATCGACCTTGACCAGGCGGACGGTCGCCAGTTCGTGGATGCGCTGCTCGGCTGTGAGCCGAACCGGCTGGATGAAGAATTCCGCACCGACCTGCTTCAGCACACGGAAGGTCATGCCCTGTTTACAGTGGAGATGCTGCGCGCACTAAGCGAATCCGGGCATTTCGGCCGCGATCAAAGCGGGTGCTGGCGGGTGGATGGCAAGATAGACTGGGATATCCTACCGCCACGCATCGAAGCGCTCATCCGCCGGTGCGTCGATTGCCTGTCGGCTGCCGACCGTGCGCTGTTGAACGCCGCCAGCGTAGAAGGCGACGAGTTCACTGCTGAGATGGCCGCCGCCGCCAGCGGCATCGATCCTACATTGGCGATTGAACGGCTCAGCGGCGACCTCACGACGCGCTATTGCATGGTGCACGCCATCGGTGTGCGGCGTCATGCCTGCGTAGCGGTCACGCGTTACCGTTTCCGTCATCACCTGTTTCGGGCGTACTTGTATGCTGCGTTGGACGAGGTGCAGCGAGAAAGGCTGCGGCAAGCAGTGGCTGCACAGACCAAACGCTTATTAATCATGTAGAGCGAACGAGGTGGCGGGTTTGTGGCGATGGGCGATGAGAAGGTCGAAATGCTAGGATCCAAACATCAACACGGCCGGTCTGTAGCAGACTTCGAACGCCACTTCACCTTTGATAGCTATGACGGCCCCAATCCTGCTGGCGGGCCGGATTGGTAGGCGCTGGAATTTCCGTCGCCTGGCTGCCTGACCGCGCTTGTGATGCAAGGCAAAGAAGGTCAGCCATTGCGTGCTAGGGCTGTGCAGCCAGTGCAGTTCTCCTTCCACCCGGAATCCACTTTCGCCACAGTGGACGGCAGCCGTCTGCTGCAATTGGCGCTGAATCTCGATCAATGTGGGCTCGCAGCCGGCGGCCATCCTCTGATTGGCTTCCCCCACAAAAGTCCAGGCCGGCGCGTGACCATAGAAGCCCTCCAGGATTTCACAAGTGCGGGCGATGGGGATGAAGTGGTAGTTGTTCAAATAGCTGGCTTGCGCTTTGAGCCGCGGCCCATACTGAATGGGTTGGTTGACCTGCGATATGTCGGCGGATTTTTGGCTCAATGTGCAGATACGGTGCGATCTCTATTCTGTGCAGCAGGCGGAAGCGGAGCAGTTGCAGGCGATTGAGGTCTATTCGCAGGCTCAAGAAAGTGTTGACGCAGCAGCGTAAGCCGCGTATGCCCGACAAAAGTGCGATGATTGGCAGCAGGGAAGTTGGAGAAGTATTGTGTTACAAAAGCATGATATGATACTCGCCGGCGGCAATAATCACCTACTTGCTCGATAATGAGTAGTTAGGCAAAACCTTGCGTTTTTTCTCTTTCAGCATATTATCTTTCAAAAGGTAAATATTTTCATGGCAACAGGACGAAGTACCTAACTCACTCGGCAAATCGGCGAGCATCTCATTGTGGCAAAACTTGGTAGGCTTGGATATATTGCAACCCCATTTGCTGGAAATGTTCCTGATTTTGATTTGCTCATTGCAGACGGTGAAGGACATTCAATTCCTGTTCAGGTAAAAGCGATTAATGGTGGGTCTTGGCAATTCTCAATAAGCAAGTTTTTAGATGTGGAAATTGTCGATGAAATTCAATATGTCAAAGGTAAACATAAGTTAGCGAATCTGAATCTTGTTTGTGTTTTTGTTCAGTTGGCAGATGATGAAAAAGATGACTTCTTTATCTTCCAATTAAAGGATTTACAAGAATATTTTTCAAAGTCTTATAAAGGTGGTCGTCGTTCAAAAAATCCGCAGTCATTACACTGTGCCATTCTTCCAAAAGACCTTGAGAAGTTCAGAGATAATTGGTCTTTAATTGAAAAGTCGTTGAAGTCAGAATAATTGCGTGTTGTGTTTGGGTCATTGCCAAAGATAAAGTAGTATGTCAAAATATCATCAGGTTGGCGGTGTCATCTTTTTTCAGCCAGCGAGTCTTGCATTCATCGGTTTTTGCCTAACAAAGCGTGCACCCGACGCTGGGGATTCTGGCGCGATTCCAAGCATTTTCCTACGCCTCAGCATTTTCCCAGTTGGACGGCGTCCCGCCGCCCACCCCAGCGCGGGTAACGCAAACCGTTAGGCAGCTCACCAAACCTCTCCATCACACTGCCAAAATTCCTGCCGGATCCCATCTGCTCTTAATGGCCCGCCCAATCTCTTCCCCATCCGCCCGATGCCCCCACCGGTCGATCTCCCCCATCACCGCCGCCGGCCCCTCCTGCACGACCGCATAGCCGCGCAAGGCCAGCGCCGGCTCGCGCACCTGCGCCACCCATTGCCGGATCGTCTCCTCATCCTTAACCGGCCAGCGCGCATAGAGCAGCCCAGACGCCACATCGACCAACCACGCCCCTGCGCCGCGCAGCGCCTCCGGCAGCATCTGCCAGTAGCGCGCGAGATGCTGTGGCGGCACGCCGATGCGCAGCCGTACCATGTCGTCGCCCGCTGCGGCGAGATGGTCGCACCACAGCGCGGTGGCCGTAGGCGCGTCTTCCGTTGCGATGGCCGGCGCACCCGCCTTGCGCAGCGCGGCCGTGATCTCGCCCGCCTCGGCGCGCACATCTTCGGGCAGCCCTACCAGTGTGATCGCCAGCCGGTGACGACCGACTGCGTCGCGCTGCACGACCACACCCGCGGCCATTAGCCAGCACGGCGCGGTTGCCTGCGCCCACTGAATGCCTTGCAGGAGATCATCCACCGCCACGTGCAGCGTCTGGCGCAGGCGTGGTCGCGGCGTCAGTTTGAGCGTGATCTCCGTCATCACGCCCAGCGCGCCCTGAGAGCCGACAAAGAGCTTGGCCAGGTCATAGCCCGCCACATTTTTGACCACCGGCCGCCCGGCGCGGATCACGCGGCCGTCGGCCAGCGCGGCGTTGACGGCCAGCACGTTGTCGCGCCAGCCGCCGTAGCGCATGCGCAGCGGCGCATTGCAGTTCGTCGCCAGCAGCCCGCCCACGGTGGCATCCGCCCACGGCGTAGCAAAGGGCGCCTGCAAGCTGTGCCCGGCCAGCGCCTCGGTCAACTCGGCCAGGGGCGTGCCCGCGCCCACGGTGACATAGAGATCGTCGGGCGCAAAGGCGTGGATGCCGCGCAGCGCGTGCGTGGAAAGGAGCAGATCAACGGCGTCGAGCGACTTGCCCGATCGCTCTACCGATGAGGCGATCCGCACGCGACGACCGGCTGCGGTGCAACCGGCCAGGATCGCGGCGGCTTCCTCGGCAGAGCGGGGCGCCGCAACATCCGCCGGAACCGCGAGCGGTGCGGCGTACACCGGATCGGGCAATTCGTCGGGCAACACCTTGCCGGGGTTGAGCAGCCCGCCGGGGTCGAACGCCAGCTTGATGTCGCGCATCGCCGACAACTCCGCAGCGGTGTACATGGCCGGCATGTGGCCGCGCTTCTCGATGCCGACGCCGTGCTCGCCGGTGATGCTGCCATCCTTGGCAATGCAGATCGCCACGATCTCATGCGTGGCGGCAAAGACGCGCGCCATCTGCGCCGCGTCTTTGGGGTCGCAGAGGATGCAGGGATGCAGGTTGCCGTCGCCGGCGTGAAAGACGTGGCCTGTCTCCAGATTATAACGCGCCAGCACTTGGCCGATCTCCTGCAATGTCTCCGCCAGCAAGGAGCGGGGCACGGTCACATCGACCAGATAGAAGGCCGGCGCCAGCCGCGAGAACGCGCCAGCCGCGCTCTTGCGCCCGTACCAGATGGCCTGCCGCTCCGCCTCACTCTGGGCGATGCGCAGATCGTAGCCGCCATGTGCAGTGAGAAGGTCGGCGATCTCTTCGACCTGGCTGTCGAGGCTGTCGGCGTAGCCATCGACCTCCACGATCAGCGCGGCCTGCGCGCTCACGGGCAGGCCGACCGGCACATACGCCTCGATCATGCGCATCACGGTCTGGTCCATCATCTCCAGTGTGGCGGGCATCAACCCGGCGGCAATGATGGCGGAGACCGCGGCGCCGGCGGCTTCGTCGGCGCGAAAGGAGACCATCATCGTCTTGACCGCCGGCGGGTTGCGGATCAGCCGGATCGACGCCGCGGTGACGAGCGCCAGCGTGCCTTCGCTGCCGACAAGCAGCGCCGTCAGGTCAAGTTCGGGATAGTCGAACGCCTGCCCGCCGGTGTGGATGATGTGACCATTGGCCAGCACCGCTTCAACGCCGGTGATGTAATTGGTGGTGACGCCGTACTTGAAGCAGTGCGGCCCACCGGCGTTTTCACCGATATTGCCGCCGAGCAGCGAGGAACGACCGCTCGACGGGTCGGGCGGGTAATACAAGCCAAGCTGCTTGGCCGCGGCGTCTAGCGTCAGGTTGACCACGCCGCTCTGCACGATGCCGTTGCGCCCGCTCGGGTTCAGCTCGACGATGCGCTTCAGGCGCGCAAATTCGATGATTACGCCGCCGCGTGCGGGCACCGCGCCGCCCGACAATCCCGTGCCCGCCCCGCGCGCCACCACCGGCAGCCCGTTGGCGTGCGCCCACTGCACCAGTTCGCTCACATCGGCGGCGGACTCTGGATAGAAGACCGCATCGGCTTTGCCGCGGTCGAAGCCGGCGTCCACCTCGAAGGTGATCAATTCAGCGGGATTGGTGATCAACTGGGAGGCTGAAAAAAGTTGGGCATTGAGGAGATTGGCCATAGCTACTCCGAGAAATGGGTTGCCAGAAAAAAACGCACCGTGAAGATTAATTGCTGGCAGCAGGGAGATCTTGAGATGACACATGATCGAAAGGATTATCGACCGCCCACCCTTCGGCATCGGCGGCAGCCAGCAGTGTGCGATCCCCACTCACAAAAGTCAACACTTGACCGACGCTGGTGTCTAATGGCCTGTCAAACGTCAGAGTTTGGATAGAGCGACAGCAAGAGAACGCAGATAGTCGCAGATGAAATCGGATAAGCGCAGATAAGAGCAAAGCATCTGCGTCTATCTGAGGTTATCGGCGCTTATCTGTGTCCCCTTCTAACCAGCCTAACCAAAGCTTCTTGGTTGACAGCACACTGGTGGCGACCTCCCATGATGATGTCGCTTGCCATCGGGCCGGAAGACATATAACCCTAACGCTAGTACACTGCGGCATAAATAGGCCGACAACTAGAAACCGAGTTTTTCCAAAAAACTCGGTTTCTCCGCAAAGCATCAGCTAGCGGATGATTTGCGCCCTTCTGTACTAGTACACACGGGCTAAAATACCTCATTGGTTGCCTGGTACGGGCGCACCCCCGTGTGCGCCCGGAAGCCGGACAGGCACGGGGGCCTGTCCCTACCAAATCTACGGGCAGAATTACGCCCACCTGGACTAGTTGCCCTCTCCATGCTCAGCAAAGAAAGGCGGGCGTTCCCAGGCGATTGCGTGCAACTCCTGCTCACCATAGCGCAGCACTGCTTCCTCCAGGGTGGTGGGATACGCAAAGCCGTGGCGCGCGGCCAGCAGCGGCCCGTGCTTGCGGATCACGCCTGCCAGCGCCATGTGCGCCATGACCAGGCTCTCGGCGTTTAGCCCGTGCAGGTCGAGCGCGGCTTCAAGCTCGTCACGGCGCGCGTCGCCGAGATAAGCGTTGAGCACCTTGACGCCACGGTCGCGCGGACGACCATATCCTGTCATCAAGATCTCGGTGACCAAGCCCAACTCCACGTTCAAGCCGGTGAAGGAAACCAGTAACTCGTTCCGGCCGATGACGGTGGGCAGCAGCGCGATGCAGCGCCAGAACTCCTCGATCTGAGCAAGCAGGTCGGCGGCGATCTTGGCCGTGTCCGGCGCGGGTGTGGGAGACGCGTCCAGCCGCAGCAACCCGTCACGGTCGAGGAGCACCTTGACTTTGGCCGGGTCGAGCACAGGCGCCTCCTCGTGCAGCCAGATGTCGATGCGCAGCCCGGCGTCGGTCAGCGCGTTGATCATCCGGCCATCGAAGAGCAACTTGTAGAGCACCAGCGGACGCAGCACTTCCAGCCAGGCACGGGCATCGCTGTGGAATGCACCGGCCTCGCGCAGCAGCAGATGCAGGTCGATGTCAGAATAGCGGTCGGCGCTGCCGCGGCCAAAGCTGCCTTCGAGCCACGCCGCCAGCACGCGCGCATCATTTTCCAGCTTTGCCTGTAGGTCAGCGAGAAAGTCATGTTGCATTTGCATACGATTTCTCCAGCACTTCCACCACGTGCATCACGGTGGCGTTGAGATGGGCGCGCTTGACGCCGTAGACCATCTGCATGTAACAGCCGGTGTTGGCGGTGACGATGATGCCGGCGTGCATGGCGCGCACGTCGGCCAGCTTGGCGTCGAGCACCTGGTTCGCCATCGCCGGCTGCACCAGGTTATAGATGCCGGCGCTGCCGCAGCACATGTCGGGCTGCGCCAGCTCAACCAGCTCGATGCCCGGAATCGATTTGAGCAGAGAGCGAGGCTGCTTGCTGATCTTCTGGCCGTGGCGCAGGTGACACGAATCGACATAGGTGACGCGCGCCTGCACGTGGCCGGTGGGCGGCTTGTGTAGATGATCGGCCAGAAACTCGCTGATGTCCTGCACCTTGGCGACAAAGGCGCGGGCGCGTTCGGCATAGATGGGGTCATCGGCTAGCAGATGGTCGTAGCCTTTGAGCGAGGCGCCGCAGCCGCCGGCGTTGTTGACGATCGCCACAAAATCGCCGCCGCTAAAGGCGTCGATATTCTGGCGCGCGAGGGCGTGCGCCTGCGCCGTGTCGCCGCTGTGCAGCGCGGCCGCGTTGCAGCAGGTCTGCCCCGGCGCGAAGTGGACTTCATAGCCGTTGCGTTGCAGCACGCGCACCGTCGCACGGTTGACGCCAGCCAGAAACGCATCCTGCACACAGCCGGTGAAGAAAGCGACCTGCCCGCGCTTGGGACCGAGCGCCGGCGCCGGCCGCGACTCGTCGAGATAGCGCAGATCGACCGGCGGCGCCATGCCTTCCATCGTCGTCAGTGCAGGCGGCAGCTTGGGCAGCACGCGTCGCGCCAGCGCGGTCAAGCCAAGCTGCTGATAGAGCTTCACCGCGCGCGCCAGCAGTCGCAGCCGGCCGCGATGCGGCATCAACTCGCGCAGCCCAAAGCGTTGGACGGCTAAAGAGATGCGAGATGCGAGGGGCGGATTCAAAAATTGTGAATAGTGGATGGTGAAGGGTGAATTATGAAGTGTGAAGGGCGCCAATCTCCCCTCTCCTTGTCTCCTTGTCTCCTTGTCTCCCCCTCTCCCTCCCTCTGCGCCTCTGCGTCGAAAACTTGGCTGTTCCTGCGCCAGCGCGGCTTTGGCAGTCTCCAGCAGCAGCCCGTACTGCACGCCGGAGGGGCAGGCCGTTTCGCAGGCGCGGCAGCCCAAACAGAGGTCAATATGCTCCTGAAATGCGCCGGCCAGCCCGATGCGCCCATCGGCGGCCGCGCGCATCAGTGAGATGCGCCCGCGCGGGCTGTCCATCTCCAACTGGTTGACGGTATAGGTCGGACAGGCGGACAGACAGAGGCCGCAGTGGATGCACTGATCCAGTTTGCGGCGGAAATCAGGTTGATTGAGCAGATCGATGTGGGACATACATGGGATCCATTTCCAAATCTGCCACCGCGTAGAGGCTTTTACGTTGCGTCGTCAGCGATGCTTCCTGCTGTCCGCCGCATCTGCTTAATTTGTAACCGCAGATCTTGCTCGCGCTCGCTCGCGGCGCGCCGTCCCTCATCCAGGGCGAAATCCAGACGAGATCGATAGTGAGCATCGTAGGTGGTTTCCGGCGCCGGACCCAGAAAGTAGTTGAGCGCCGCCGCCATGCCGGCGCCAATCGCAGCGCCGATCAACAAATAGGTTCCTCGTGACATTGGATCATCCTTTCTCACGTGTTGCGATGCGTTACGCTTGGATCGCGGACGTCCCCCGTCCACATCCATTGGAGAAAATTATACCCGGCGCCTGACGATGCCGGAAAAGCAAACAGGTGGCACGGCGCCACCTGTTTGCTCAGTCAGTTGATAATTGCTCGCAGCGGAGAAGCTGCAGATATTGGCTAATTGACAGGGGCCGTCGAGCTATCGACCACCTGGATTTCCTGGGTGCGGCCGGCTGACCCGGCGAAGCTTTGCGTTTTCGGCATTAGCAGCGCCATACCCGCATAGACCAGCGCGCCAAATCCCATCGTGCCGAGGGTGAAGGCCACCCAGATCAGGCGGATCAGGTTGGCGTCGATGCCAAATTTCTCGCCCATACCACCGCACACGCCTGCCACCATGCGATTGGTGCGGCTGCGCTGCAATGGCATACCCGACTGCATGCGGCTGAAACTGGCCTTCCACTCGTCGCTGGTCGGCGTCGCGCCGGTGACGCTCTCTTTGACCTTGCGGGCCGCGTCGGCCACTTCCTGGTCAAGATTGCGCTGGCTATTCGCCCGCAGCAACAGATAGCCTGCCCCGATCAGCACCGCCGGCCAGAACAGCACGGCGACGATCGTCCAGAACGCGCCCCACAAACCGGGCAGAATCCCTAAGTTGGCCAGCAGCCAGAGCGCTCCCAGTCCCATCAGGATGCCTGCCGCCCAGGTGACGCCCTTCTGGCTCAATTCTAAAGCAGGCGGGCGCAATTGACCCACCTGGTTGTTGCCCGTGGGCAGGAAGATCGCCAGCAAGATATAAGCCAGGAAGCCACCGCCCCAGGTGGCAAAAGTCGCCACCACCCACAGCACGCGCACCAGCACCGGGTCCCAGCCAAAATATTCGGCAATCCCACCACAGACGCCGCCAATTACTTTGTCGGTCGGGTGGCGATACAGCATTCGCTTGGTGTTCATCGTCTTTCGTTCCGCTCCATTGGTTGGCGAGGGTTCATTCGCTTCCATCCATTCCGGCAGCACGCCTGGTGCGCGCTCGGTATTTTGCTCCGTATTTTTATCCATCATGTCGCTATTCATCGTTTCACCTTCTTCTCTCTTCTCTTGCTTGCGCACCGTCACCGTGTGGCGTTTTTGACTGTGTCTAATGCGCTGTTGTCGATCAATACGCAGTATCGCGCAGAAGGTTGCAAGGTTCCCGTCAAATTTGTGACAAATTGCTGACCTATAGGTACAATCGACAGCCATGGCCACCGAAACCGCGCAAGCTTCAGCTATGAACCGCCCGTTGAGCGCCGCTACGCATCACCGACCCTGGCCGCGACCTGCGTCGCCCTGGGTGATGGCGCAGGAGTGGTGCAACCTGCTCTTTGCGCATTGGCCGTTGCCGGCCGCAGCACTCCAGGCATTGTTGCCGCCTGCGCTCACGCTGGACACGTTTGAGGGACAGGCATGGCTGGGCATTGTGCCTTTTCAGATGCGCGGCGTGCGCCCGCGGCTGACGCCCTCTGTTCCGTGGCTCTCAGCCTTTCCCGAGCTCAATGTACGCACCTATGTCCGTCTGCGCGACCGCGGGCTCGAGAAGAGCGGCGTCTATTTCTTCAGCCTGGACGCCGCCAATCCTGTCGCGGTGCGCATTGCCCGCCGCACCTTTCACTTGCCCTACTTCGATGCCGCGATGCGCGCCCACTACGATGGCCGCACGGTGCATTACGCCAGCCGACGCACCCATCGAGGCGCGCCGGCGGCTGATCTGGTGGCCGGTTACCGACCGACCGGCCCCCGCTATCGCACACAGTCCGGCGATCTCGACCATTGGCTGACTGAGCGTTACTGTCTCTACACGGTCGATCAGAAGGGGCATCCTTTGATCGGCGAGATCCATCACGCGCCGTGGCCGCTGCAACCGGCAACCGCCGAATTTCTCGTCAACACGATGGCCGGCGCCGCCGCGATCCGCCTGCCCGACGCGGCGCCGCTGCTCCACTTTGCGCGCCGGCTGGAGGTGATCGTCTGGCCGCTGCGTCTGGTCGAGCCGTGACGGATTCTTTATGCACAGCCCAGACGCCGATCCAGAGAGGAACATGAGCGGAGACCCTGACAGCCGCGTTGCGCCCCTTACCCCTCGCCCCTCCTCCATCCGGCTTGGCTTCCCCGTCAAGGTGATCGGCGAGCCGCTGCGTTCGCACGACAGCCGCCGCTGGCAAAATGAACCGCACCTCAGCGTCAGCCTCGCCTATCTGCGCGATATTTTCGAGTACCTGCACCGCAAACAGATTCGCGTTTACCGCCTTGCCGGGCAGCTTGCGCCCTATCTGACCCATCCGGGCTTGCCGGCGTTTCATCGCCAGATCGAGGAATGCGCCACCGACCTTGCGATCACCGGTGATCTGATCCGCGCCTACGGGCTGCGCGTGACGATGCATCCTGCACATTACGTGCAACTGAACGCACCGGATGATTGGCTTGTCCAGCGTGCGCGCGTGGAATTGGCCGCGTCCGCCACGCTGATGGATGCGATGGGGCTTGATGCTGATGCTGTGATCGTGGTGCATGTCGGGGGCGTTTACGGCGATCCGCTGGCAGGGCGTGAACGCTTTGCTGTGCACTTCCTGGCCTTGCCCGAAGCCGTGCGCCGCCGCTTAGTGCTCGAACATGACGACCGGCGTTACTCGTTCGAGGATGTGTTGTGGATTCACCGTCGCACCGGAATTCCGCTGGTGCTCGATACGCTGCATCTGCGCTGCCTGAACCCCGCTGGCCGCCCGCTGGAGGACGCGCTGCCCGCGGCGTTGGCGACGTGGCCGGGGGATCGCCGCCCCAAGCTCCACTTCAGCAGCCCGCGCACCACGCTGCGCACGATCCGCACCCCGCTGGGTGAACGGCTGCAGGCGCCGCTGCCCAATCAGCACAGCGACTTTCTCGACCCCTTTACGTTCATCGACCTCGTCCACATCGCACAGCGTCTGCGCGTCCGCCCCTTCGATGTGATGCTGGAAGCGAAGGCGAAGGATCTGGCGTTGCTGCGTCTGCGTGAGCAGATTGCCCAATTTGCACCAGGATTGGCGGGGGTGGTGGGGTAAGCGATGGTTTTCCATCACCTAATCTCCAATCTCTAATCTCAGTACGAGATTAGAGATTGGAGATTAGAGATTGCACTTACCCCACACCCTGCGCTTCATGCACAACGCCGAGCGCATAATCCAGAATCTCCAGTGCATCGTCGATCTGCGTCTCGCTCACGGTCAGCGCAGGCGAGATGCGAATAACGTTGCCGTAGAGACCGCCTTTGCCAATGAGCAGCCCCCGCTCGCGCGTCTCCTCGAAGAGTTGCGCCACAGCTTTGGGCGCCGGCTCTTTCCTCTGGCGATCAGTGACCATCTCGATGCCTTGCATCAGCCCCTTGCCGCGCACGTCACCAATCAGCGGATACTTCTCGCCCAGCCGGTCAAGCCCGCCACGCAGCCGCGCGCCCAGCACGGCAAAGCGATCCGGCCCGCCCGCTTCCTCCATTGCCTCAAGCGTGCCGAGCGCCGCCGCGGTCGAAACCGGATTGCCGCCAAAGGTGCTGATGGTCAAGCCCTGGCCCACCATGGCTTGGGCGACTGCGGGCGTGGTGACGGTGTTGCCCATCGGCAGCCCGTTGGCGATGCCTTTGGCCATCGTCATGATCTCCGGCTCGACGCCCCAGTGCGAGATGCCGAACCAGTGCGCGCCCGTGCGGCCAAAGCCGGTCTGCACTTCGTCGCAGATAAAGACGCCGCCGTAGTGGCGTGCAATCTCGACTGCGATCTGGAAATACTCGTCGGGCGGGGTAATGAAGCCGCCGACGCCCTGGATCGGCTCCGCCATGAACGCGGCGATCCGGCCTGAAGTCGTCGTGCGGATCACATCCTCGATGTCCTGGGCACAGGCGACGTCGCACGCAGGGTAAGTCAGCTTGAGCGGGCAACGGTAGCAGTAGGGATTGAGCGCGTGCTTAACGTCCGGGCTGAAGCTCTTGCCTACTTTCCAGGTCGAGTGTGCGGTGATGCTCATCGTCAGCGAGGTGCGGCCGCTGTAGGCATGGCGCAGCGCCACGATCTCGCGGGCGTCGGTGTAGGTCTGCGCGGCGACGATGGCGGTCTCGTTCGCCTCGCTGCCGGAATTGGTGAAGTAGGACATCTGCAGCCGCCCCGGTGTGATCGTGGCCAGCTTTTCAGCAAGATTCACATGATTTTCGTTGGGGTAGAGCGTGGACGAATGGATCAGCTTAGCTGCCTGCTCGCGCACGCGCTCGACCACGTGCGGGTTATTGTGCCCCACGCTGGTCGTAAGAATGCCGCCAAAGAAGTCGAGATACTGCTTGCCATCGGTATCCCACACATAGAGGCCGTCACCGTGTGCGAGGGGCAGCGGCTCGGTGTAATACAGAATATGGTTCGGCCATAAATACGCGCGCTGTTTTTCTAAAATCGTCTGCGTGTCCATAAATCTCTCCATGAAATGTGAAGACAAGAAGACAAGGAGACTTCACGATTCATAATTGAGAAGTCTCCTTGTCTCCCCTTCTCCCCTTCTCCTCACGCCATTCACCACCGCCACGATCTCCGCCATGATCGCCAACGCGATCTCTTCCGGTCGCTGCGCGCCGATAGGAAGACCGATCGGTGCGTGGATGCGGGCGAGCTTGGCCTCGTCCACGCCCAGCGCCTGGAGCACAGCCACACGTTTGGCGTGCGTCTTGCGCGATCCCAACGCGCCGATGTAACGCGCTGGACTATGCAGGGCCGCGACCAGTGCGGGATTGTCGATCTTTTCGTCATGCGTCAGCACGACCACGCACGCGCTTTCGTCGAGTTGGGCCGCGGCGAGTACGTCGGCCGGCCAGCCGGTGATCAGTTCGTCGGCGTGCGCAAAGCGCGCCGGCGTGGCAAAAGCGGTGCGTGGGTCAAGCACGATCGTGCGAAAACCCAGCGGTCGGGCATAAGTTGCCAGCGCCACCGCAATGTGAACGGCGCCCACCATCCACAGACGCGGCTGCGGCGGCTGCACATCGATGAAAATATCGATCGGCCCCGCCGCAGTTTCCACGGTCAACCGTTCGGATTGCAGGCTGGCCAAGCAAATGGGCGCGCGTGCTCGCACGGCTTCATCCAGCCCAGCGTCACCCAGCGCGCCGGCAGTTGCGCCGTCGGCAAAGAGCAGAAGCTTGGCGCCAACCGCAGGCCCGGTCAGCACGGTCGCCATTGCGGCCAGCCTGCCTGTCCGAACCGCTTCTTCAAATTGTGCAAAGAGTGACACAGTGGCTATCCCGTTATTTTTATCTGCAAAGAGAACAATCCACTAGATCGGCTCTACAAACACTTCGATGACGCCGCCGCACGCCAGACCCACGCTCTGCGCCAGCTCGTCGGCGATCCCGTAGGTGAGCAGCTTCGGGCGCCCCGTCGCCAGCATCGCCAGCGCCTCCTGCACCACCGCGCCTTCGACGCAGCCGCCGCTCACCGAGCCGGCCATCTCACCCGCAGAGGAGACTGCCATTTTCGAGCCAAGCGGCAACGGCGCAGAGCCATACAGACGGACAACAGTCGCCAACGCCACGCGCTTGTGTTCGCTGCGCCAGCGGTCAATGATGGGAAGCAGTTCGCGCATTCACCTTTCCTCTCTCTATCTCCTCTATCGCGCCACTCGACCCCACGCCTGCACTGCACGCAGCGCATTGAGCGTCACCACGCCCTTCCATTCACGCTCCGCCTGGCGCCAGGTCCCGGCGTCGAGCGCCTCCCACGACCATGATGGCTGCCAGGCGCCGTCGGCCCCTTGACTTTCCAGCAGATAATCCAAATTGGCCTGGATCGCTTCAGGAAAAACTGTAGCATAGGGCGCTTCCGGCGCGGGCGCCACTTCCAGCGGCCGCAACCCATACTCGCCCCAACGTGCGGGATCCGTGACCACAGAGGCGGCTACATCGTGCAGCAAGCGCGGCTGAAGATGTGCGACCAGCGCCTCCGGCAGGTGCGGCGTCTCCGCCAGGCGCAGTACGCAGAGCAGGTCGTTGCCGGCGAGCGGTTCGCTGTGCTGCGCGATCTGGTGCACGAGGGATTCGGTGACAGCGCGCAACCAGGGAATGCGTTCCGGGCCGGCAAATCGCCACAGGGCGCCGAACAGTTCGGCGCGCGGATTGAGCCAGAAGCGACTGAAGCGTTCCTCCAAGCCATCGGCCATCCACCAGAATGCACGCGGCGCGCTTTCCGCCTCCGGTGGGATGATATACCAGCGCTGCGTCGCCGAGTCATAGGAGGCAAGCAGATAGGCAAGTGCGCCTTGCACCAGCGGATGGCTGGCGGGCGCGCTCACTTCCTGCATAATCTGGAGCGCGACGCTGGTCGCCAGCGCCGAAGAGGCAGGCGTGCGCACGTCCGGCTCCAGGGCGCGCCCAAAGCCGCCGTCATCATTCTTGAACGCGGACAATGCCGCCAGCACCTCCCCGGCGGAGCCGTGCTCTAAATGGAAGCGATAGCGCGCGGCCTCGAGCGGTCGCGCCTCGTGCAGCAGATAGTCATGCGCGGCTTGCCATTGGTGCGGGCTGAGTTTTTTCATGAGCGTCGGTCCTAAATAGGCAAAGCGCGGCATGAAGGCGCCGTCACGTGCGACCTTTTCCAGGAACATCGTCTGCGGCCTGACCATGAGACGATAGCTGCCGTACAAAGGGCGGTAGACGACCAGCGCCTCGTCACTTTCGCTGTGCCGCGCCACCCCCAGAACTTCATATTCGCGACCTTTGAAATGTCGGTAGCGGCCAGGCGTCGTCTTCATCCAGTTCCTTCGGAAATCCCTGTAGACTTCATTGTGAAAAGGGCGATTAGCCGCAAAGAACGCAAAGAACCCAGAGAAAGTAAAGTCAGTAGTTCACGATTTGGTCTCACACGAAGGCGCAAAGTCACAAAGTTGAAGAGGGCGCTCTTTGTGTTCTTGGTGACTTTATGGCTCTGCGTGAGACTTAGGCTGTATTGTACTCAAATATCCCTCAAAACGCTCACAAGCTGTTCGAGGCTTGCCAGATTGTGCACGGGCAGGAAGTCGTCGAGGTGCGGCAGCGCCGCCTGCATCCCGCGCACGGACGGTTGATAGTCCGGCGCACCCAACAGCGGGTTGAGCCAAATCAGCCGGTGAGTGTGACGTTGCAGCCGCGCCATTTCGCGCGCCAATAGCGCGGCGTCGCCCCGTTCCCAGCCGTCGCTCACCAGCAGCACGACCGCACTCTGGCGCAACACGCGCGGCGCCCAGCGCTGGTTGAAGCAGTGCAGCGCCGCGCCGATGCGCGTGCCGCCGCCCCAGTCGGTGACGCTTGCGACGGCCTTGTCGAGCGCCGCGTCGACTGTGCGGTCGCGCAACTGCCGGGTGATGCGCGACAGGCGCGTGCTGAAGACAAACACCTCGACGCGCCGCGGCTGCCGGCTCATCGCATAGAGAAACTGGAGCAACACACGGCTGTAGCGTTGCATCGATCCGCTTACGTCACACAGCACGACGAGCGGCCGCGGCTTGTCCTTGGGCTGCCGGCGTGCGAGGGTCAGCGCCTCACCGCCGCGCCGCAGACTATTGTGCAGCGTGCGGCGCAGATCGACCAGGCGACCGGCGTCATGGCTGATAAAGCGGCGACTGCGGCGCAGGGACATTTGCCAGCGCATGCGAGCCATCAAACGACCCATGGCGGCGCGTTCATCGTTGTCGAGTGCGGCGAAATCTTTGTGACGCAGCACTTCGGTCGCGCTGTAAGTGGCTGTGCGGTCGACGCGGGTTTCGTCTGACGCCGGAGCATTGAGGAAGCGCTGGTCTCCCAAGCCGACCGGTTCTTGCAGAGAACGCAGCCGCGTCGATGGACGCAGGGGCAAGGCGACGCCTCGCTCACGCGCCCGCCAGAAGCGATCAAAGAGTTCGTCGAACAGGGCGCGCTGCTCCCGCCTGCTCACGAGAATTGCCTGCGCGCACCAACGAAACTCTTCCCGAACGCCGATGTCAACGAAGGCCAATGCCTGCGCCAGTTCGACGGCGTGCGCGGGCGTTACGGGCAGGCCGGCACTGCGCAGCAGCCGGCAAAAGACCACGCACTGGCGCAGCAACGCGCCGTCAGACTCGCTCATACCAACGCCTGTCTATGTCGTGCAAACCATGCCTACGGCGCAGCCGCGGGCGTCACACCTGCACGGAAAAACCAATCCGTCTCGCGCACGTAATCTTCCTCCGTGGCGTCATCGGGCAGGAGCACCGCGCCGTCGGTGATGTAGGCCGCAGCGTCAGCCCAGCGCGCAAAGCAGCGCCGCTCGCCCGCCGTCCCTTCAACAGACGCTGCAACGCCGGGCGCCTGCGTGCCGGGCGGATGACCAAAGATATGGCGCGCGCCGCTCTTATCCTCCACGACATCAAAGCACCAGACGGCCTGCTGCGCGGCCAGATCGATATCCAGCACGGCCTGGCGCACGGACGGCGCAAAGTCCTGTGCTGCACCGTTCACTTCGACGACGATGGGAAAGTAGTGTTCCGTCTCCCCCTCCTGCACACCCACTGTCGTGGCGTGGTAGCGGCCGTCTTGCGTGTGCACTGTCTGCTCCAGGCCACTGCCGGCGATGACAACTCGCACTGTGGTCCCGTCAGGCGCGGGATCGCCCTCCTCTGTGATCCGCCCGGAAATCTCGCCAAGCACCACCTGTTTCTCCGCTGCCTCCTCAACCGCCAACGGTGCTACGGTCAGCTCGACCGTTACCGCCAGGTCTGGCTGTTGCGGCTGGATGTAGCGCCGCCAGTCACCGACGGTCAGTTGGAAACCGAGATAGTGCAGCTCGTCGCCGCACGCCATGGCCAGCATCGGCGCCGTAAAGCTGCCGTCACGAATCCTGACGGCGTGAATGGGTGAGCTATCGTAGATGAAGGTGGCAAAGGCGCCGTCGCCGCCTCTCTCCCCGGCGACTTCCACCGCGCCTGTCACCGCGCCCACTTCCTGCAGCGTGCAATCGACAGCTGCGGATGCGCTTCCTTCCTCCGCAGCCGGCGCACGCTGGATCGGCGCGCAGCCAACGATCCAGGCCGCTGTGAAACAACACAGGATGCTCAACATGAATTGCTTCATCTCCCACCTCCGCATCGTCATCTGCACCAAACCCAAGTGTATCCACAGATGATGCAGATGGCACAGATTTTGAAGAGAGCTACAGGCGATGACTGATTGCAAGCCAGCACGTGCAGCTTTTTCATCTGTGAAATCTGTGCCAGTTACTATACAGTTTGAGATGTATCATACCTGTTTTGACAAGATTTGCCAGCCTCGGCCAAAAGGAAGTAGACCTGTCTCGCGAGGGTGTAATTCAACTTGGGGGCGCGCATTACGTCCCCGGCACTGTGCACGAACATTTTGGCCGTACTGTCTGCTGCTGCACAGTGCCGGGGACGTTGTTTGCCCCAAACGTGAAGTAGACTCGTCTCGCGAATTGGGTATTGATATAGGCAGAGAGGTTGCGCGATAATGGAATCGCCTAAGCGAACCTCTACGGTTTTGGGCAATTCTATACTCGGCCTCCGATGCACCTGCATCCACAGCCTACCTTTGCGCTGGCCTGCATCGCCAGCGCTTTGGGGAGATCGTGAAGAATGCCCGAGCTCGGACTGCCTCTTCAAATACTCTTTCCCGTCTCTGCGTTCATTTCGATGGCTGCTGGGTTGCGCCTGATGGCGAGCCCCCGAACGGCGAAAGCTGGCTGGAGCGGAATCCTGCTGGGAGTGCTTGCCGTGAATCTGGCGAGCTATGCCTGGCTGTTGGTGGCGGCGACCCTCCCCTCAGCCATGCTTTGGCTCCGCATCAGCACCCTCGCAAGTTTAGCGCTGGCCGCCTATTGGCTGCTTTTCGTGCTGGTCTACACCGGATGCTTGCCCTGGCTGCGGCTGCGCTGGGTGATCCTCATCTGCGTCATGGCTGGGCTGACAGTAGGCCTGGTGCTGTTCCAGGACGGCCCAGACCCGTCTTTTTACGGACAGCATACGTCAACCAGCAGCGCGCTGATGAGCTTGGCGCGAGATTTTGGCATGGCCGGCAAGCTTTTTGTCATTTTTGTATTTGGCGCCGGGTTGCTTTCTGCGACTTTATTGCTGCGCTTGTTGTTTAACACGTATGCCTATTATCGCAAACCGGTCCTCGGCGCAACTGTCATGACCGTGATGAACGTCGCCGCAGGAATTGCCGATGTTGCGGGTTTCACTCCTTTTTCACCGGTGACGAATCTACAGATGAGTCTGGCGATCGGTGGCCTGGCCGCCAGTGGGTTAGTGTTGAGGTCGCGCGCCGGGCTTGTCTGGCCCGCGGTGCGCGCATCCACCTTCGCCTCTGCCCAGGCCGCCCTGTTTGCGCTTGACGAGCAGGATCGTGTGCTTGACTTGAATCCGGCCGCCAGACGACTCGTCGGCCTACCCGAAAGCGGCCTGGCGGGAAGTGATGTGGTGGGCGGGTCGCTAGTCGACTACTGGCCGCAAGGTGCAGATATTCTGAACGGTGAGCAGACCGGCGATGCGGTGGAAACAGAACGCAGATGGCAAGTCGACGGGATTGAACAATCCTTCACCGTCAAAATCACGCCACTTTGCAATGTTGTCCAGAAACGCATCGGTCGCGTGGTGGCCGTCTGTCCTATATCTGGCCGGGAAGATGTGGAACAGGCCTTGCGGAGACATCTCCACGAATTGGAGCGCACCAATCATCTGGTGACGATCCTTTCCGCGGTGGCGGCGCGTTTGGCGGATACGTCAGATCCGCAACAGGTGCTGGAGACGCTTGGCGCTGAAATGGGGCGGATTGGTTTGAACTGTGCGGTGGTCACGATTGATGCCTCCGGTCAAGAGGCAAAGATCATATATTTGCCCTATGCCCCTCGCACACTCGCAATGCTCAAGCGGCTCACCGGGGTTGGCGTCAACAACTACATCATCCCGAGGCGGTATTGGCCTGGTGATAGAATTTTACACGAGAAAGTTCCCATCTGGTATCACAACCCGAAACAGATTTTGCGCAAGATGTTTCCCCAGATACCAGACATCGTCATCGACCGCATCTTTCCAATTCTGCGCATCAATCCTGCCGGACAGATCTGCATTCTGCCGTTGATCAGGAGTCAGCGCGTGATTGGCGCCATGCCTGTGTGGGGCGCTGACCTACAGCCGGCGGATGGACAAATTCTGGCGGCCTTTGCCAGCCAGGTGTCCAGCATCCTGAAGAATGCGCTGGCCTATGAACATGAAATTCACCGTGCGAACGAGCTGGCTCATGCCAACGCGTTAATCGTAGCGCTCTCCAAAGTGGCAGCCCGGTTGGATACAAGTTCAAATTTCGATGAGATTGTCGACACGTTCGGTCAGGAGCTCAAGAAAATGGGTCTGGACTGTATGGTCGGCGCCCTCACGGACAACAAACAGGCGCTGTCAATCCGTTATGTGTCGGTCAAGCAAGAAGTCATCCATTGGGCCGAGAAAATGACCGGCCATGCCCTGAGCGATCTGGTAATTCCACGTCATCTTTGGCCCACCGAGGTCGTGATTGCAGAAAGAACCGCCTATTGGGACCCCAACTTGATGAGGGGGACGCTCAATATGTTCCCGATTCTTCCCAAACATCTGCACGGGGCAGCTTTGAAAATGGCGGGCATCCATCTGGACGATCCGCTGTGCTATCTTCCCTTGGCAACCGAGGACGAGGTCATTGGGGTAATGGCTGTATGGGGGACAAATCTCAAACCAAGCGACACGCCCGCATTGACCGTGTTTGCCAGTCAACTGGCGACGGCGATTGTGAATGCGCAGTTATACCAACGGGAAGCCAGACGGGGCAGAGAACTGGGGTTGTTGTTGGATGCTTCCCAAGCCACCGCTGCGACCTCTAACCTCGATCAAGCGTTGCTGACATTGGCAACTCAACTGGCGGCGTTTAGCGGGTTCGAGTCCTGTTATATCTCGGAGTGGGACAAAGCAGCGAACAGCATCTGGGCGCGCGTGGACCATTCCCGGGTAAGGTGGAAGCAAGAAAAGCGAGCTTTCTATCGGTTGCGCGACTACCCACGCACCGAGGAAGTCCTACGCACGGGCATCCCGCTTATTCTGCAAGGTGATTTTGAGGCGGAAGAGAAGCGCTGGATGGCGGAGCTGGGCAGGACGGGCGTCATTATTCTGCCGCTGCAGGTGCAGGGTAAGAGCATTGCCCTGGTGGAAGTAGCGACCACCAAGCGGGAGCATCTGTTTGATTCACATGATCTACAGCAATGTATCGCTATTTTGGCGGGCGCCGCCGCCTGGATCAGCGACCCAATCGCCTCCCATAACCCCGCGGATTTGTTCCGATTGGAAGATGAATTAAAACAAGCAACGGGCGCTGAGGTCTGTTCTATTTCGGAATGGGACGAAAAGGCAGGGGTCGTGTTGACCCTCGCCGTAGCGGCGGACATCATCTGGAAGCGCGGCCAGGGTCTTTCCTATACACCGGACCAGGATACCATCTGGAGCCTGGTGCTCAACCAGGCGGAAAATACTGCGTTTGTGCGCTCCACCCAGACAAAGAAGGTAACAGTTGGCGCCGATGCCACGACGGCGATGTTTGCAGAATCTGTGATTGCTTTTCCATTGAAAGTAGGCGCCGAGCGCATCGGTCTCGTCGAACTCCATGACTACAACCATAAGATGCAATTGACGCCGGATCAGATCGCATTCTTGCGCACCGTTGCTGACAAAGCCAGTTATTCGATTCAAAATGCACGATTACTTCAGGAAACCGAGGAAAGACTCGGCGAAAAAACCGCGCTGCTCCGCGAAAAAGAAACGCTGCTGAAGGAAGTTCACCATCGCGTCAAAAACAACCTCCAGGTAATCGCCAGTATGCTAAATCTGCAGGCATTGCAAGCTGGCGACGCACACACCGTGGAGGCGCTGCGCGAGAGCCAAAATCGCGTGCGCACGATGTCCCTGATCCATGAAAAGCTCTATCAGTCCATGGATCTGTCTCAGATCGATTTCGCAGCTTATTTACGCAGCTTGGCTACTTCGCTGGCGCAATCCTATCGGGAGATGTCAAAGCAAGTGATGATCCAGGTTGACGTTCAGGAACTCAGTCTGGATATCGAGACGGCCATTCCTTGCGGGTTGATTGTCAATGAATTAGTTTCCAACGCGTTTAAGCACGCCTTCCCCAACCAGCGTCCAGGTCAAATCCGCATCGCTGCTGCTGTGCATAATTGCACTCGAGTGCAGCTACAGATCAGCGACGATGGCGTCGGGTTGCCGGCCAACTTCGATTTTTACAATTCGCCGTCACTCGGTTTGCAGTTGGTCAATGGCCTGGTGAATCAGATCGACGGTTTGATCCACATAGAGACTAAAGGGATCGCCCATTTCACGATCGAGTTTGCCGCGCCGAGCACAAACCACGAGCACAAACTGTCTGGTGATGGGAGGGCAACACCATGCTGAGCACCGCGAGACTCATGGCCAGACTCATGCGACCAAGCCTGCGTATGCGTTTGATGATCCCACTCGTCTCGATCCTGGTGATGGTGATGCTTCTGATCGGCGCCAGCGTGCTGATACTTGTGACGCGACTCGAGACCGAAGCATGGCACAAACGCCAGGGCGAGGTCGCGCGCATGGCCGCTTATGCCGTGTCAGAACCGATCAGACACGCAATTGAAACAATGGTGTATCTGGCTCTCATCGACGTCGAACAGTTGCGCACAAATCCCATGCTCATCCAGCAAGTGATTGCGCCAGATAGGGAATTGTTGGAAGTGGTTCGCCTCGACGCACAGGGGCGCATACTGGCGAATGGGGGCAGCGACGAGAGCTTGCTCGCCAGCCAATTTGCGATCACTTTGTCACAGTGGTTCCAGCAGGCATCGGCAGGAAAATATTATTTTGGAGATGTTCAGATTTCCGCAGACAGGAAGTCCTATCTGATCCTGGCGCGGCCCATCTCGGACGGAGGGGTGATAGCCGCGCGCCTGAGAATAGATGTGCTGTGGAAAGTGGTGGATGACACCCGTTTTAGCGACCGTGGACAGGTCTACGTCGTCGATCGAGACGGCCGGCTCATTGTGCATACAGATCGTGCAGTCATGGCCGCCAATCAAACTATCGCCGGCCTGCCGCAAGCTGCCGGCTTACTCCAACACCCTGACGAACTGCGCTTTGCCGAATACGTTGGCTTCGAAGGGGTGCAGGTGGTCGGCGTGAGCACGCAGATCGAGGCGACAGACTGGATTCTGATCGCTAAACTCCCTTCTGAAGAGGCCTATTCGACCAGTTGGCTCACGGCGAGAATGCTGGTTGGCTTTAGCATACTCTATCTGCTGTTAACGATTTTGGTGGTGCAACGCTTCGTTGCGCATTCGGTGCTCAAACCGCTTGAACAAATCAAAGACGGATTGGATCGGGTCATCGGGGGGGACCTCGACTATCGGCTCGGCCTTTCCCGCCGCGACGAGATGGGAATCGTCGCGGCGGGATTTGACCAGATGGTTGAGAGCCTGCATGAACGTGGACAACAACTGGCAGAGAAAATTGCCGAACAGACGCAAACCGCCGCATCACTGCGCCAGAGTGAGGCGCGCTATCGCGCCATTGTTGAGGATCAAACGGAGTTGATTTGTCGCTTCCAGCGCGATGGCACGCTGCTCTTTGTCAACGAAGCCTACTGCCGCTATTTCGACAAGCAGTGCGAAGATCTGATCGGACACACCTTCATCCCTTTGATCCCCGACGAAGATCACAAATTTGTGGAAGCACAATTTGCTTCGCTCTGCCTGGAAAAGCCGATGGTAAGCTATCAACACCGCGTATTAACGAATGATGGCGACATTTGCTGGATGGAGTGGACTGACCGCGCTATCTTTAATGCACAAAATGAATTGTTCGAGTTTCAGTCTGTCGGGCGCGATATCACGTCAAGAAGGGTGGCGGAAGAAGAGATCAAGCAGTTAAATGCCGATTTAGAGCGGCGTGTGGCAGAGCGCACGCACCAACTGGCGTCTGTCAATGCGTCGCTGCGCGCGGAAATCACAGTACGCCAGGCGGCGCAGGCTTCCCTCCATGCAAGTGAGGAGCGCCTGCGCCTGGCGTTGCAAGCCGCGCGCGCCGGCGCCTGGGAGTGGAACATCCGCACCGATCAGGCTTCCTGGTCGGAAGAAAACTACCGCTTGCTGGGTCTGGTTCCCGATCTGGATGAGGCAAGTTACAATAACTGGCTACACTGTATCGTGGCGGAAGACCGCCCAATAGCGCACGACGCAGTCGCCCAAGCCATTACGGCTCGCTCCAGCCTGGATATTTCGTTCCGCGTGCGGTTGCCCGATGGCCGTATGCGCTGGATCAACCATGTCGGCAATATCACGCTCGACGCGGCCGGACAGCCCATCGGCATGTATGGCATCCAGATGGACATTACAGAACGCACGCAAGCCGAGGCACAGGTCCGAGCTTCCTTGCAGGAAAAAGAAACCCTGTTGAAGGAGATTCACCATCGTGTGAAGAATAATCTGCAAATCATCTCCAGCTTGCTCAGTCTGCAAGCGGATTCGATCAGCGATCCCTATGCCTGGGCGCAGTTTCGGGACAGCCAGAGTCGCGTGCGCTCCATGGCGTTGATTCACGAACGTCTCTATCGCTCCGGTGACTTGGCGCGCATCGATTTCGCAACTTATTTGCACGACCTGGTTGATGTGCTGCTGCGCACGTACAGCCACAACGCCGAGGGCGTTACACTTCAAATGAAGATAGAATCTGTGCTGCTGGATATTGACCAGGCCACTCCTTGTGGTCTGATCGTCAACGAGTTGGTCTCCAACGCGCTCAAACATGCTTTTCCCAGCGGAGGCGGCGGCAAGATCGGCGTCGAGATCGGCAGGGATGAGGCAACCGCAGCCTATCAACTGGTGGTGTGGGATGATGGCGTCGGCATTCCGCCCGAAGTTGATATTGAGCATACCACATCGCTAGGCTTGCAATTGGTCAGCAGCTTGGCGCGGCAACTCGGTGGTGTCATCACAGTTCACACGGCGCCGGGTCCAGGAACAAGGGTCGTCGTTTATTTTTCCGAACCGAATGATTCCAAAGGAGCATAACCTATGTCGAGCACATCGCAAGAGACTACGCTTTCCCCCGACGCGCCGGATGAGAATTCTCGCTTCGTTCGGAATGCCGACCCTGAAACAGCCGAACGCCGGCGCGCCAAGATCTTGCTCGTCGAAGATGAAGCCATCGTGGCGCTGGATATCAAGACGCGGCTGCTGCATCTCGGCCACGAAGTGGTCGGCGTCACCAGTTCCGGCGAGGACGCGATCAAGGCTGTGGAGGCTACACGCCCCGACCTGGTGCTGATGGACATTCGGCTGCGCGGCAAGCTGGATGGCATCGAAGCCGCCCAACAACTCCGCGCACGGTTTGACGTAGCGGTGATTTACCTCACGGCGTATGGAGATGATGCGACGCTGCAGCGCGCCAAACTGACAGAACCCTATGGGTTTCTCATCAAACCCTTTGAAGAACGCGAATTGCACAGCACCATTGAAATGGCGTTTTACAAAAGCATGATGGAGAAGCGCGTCCAGCAACAAACAAGGCGCCTGCAGCGCACCATTTCGACCTTTCCTGAAGGCGTCGCTCTGCTGGACGCCGACAACCGCATTGTGATGGCGAACCCCAAAGCGCAAGCCTATCTACTGATGTTGAGCGGGGCGGCAATGGGCGATCCAGTTGAGCGGTTGGGGGAGTTGTCCATCGCCGCCTTCGTGGAAGCGCGCGATACTGGCGGATGGCAAGATATCCTCAGCCTCGATTCACCCCAACGCACGTTTGAAGCGATTGCGACATCGTTGAATACAGAACTTGACCCGCTGCCGGTGGCTGTAGATGAGGCCCCATCCGGCTGGATGCTCGTGATCCGGGACGTCACTGCGGAGCGCCAGAGCGCGGAGCGCATTCGCTTGCATAAGCGCCTGGCCGCGGTGGGCCAATTGGCCGCCGGCATCGCCCATGATTTCAACAATATCATGTCCAGCATCATCGTCTTTACCGACCTATTGTACATGACCGAATCGAACATCTCGCAGAAGAGTCGCGCACACCTGGACACCGTTGCTCGTCAGGCAAGACATGCGAGCGATTTAGTCAAACAACTCCTGGGTTTCAGCCGTGCTTCTATTACAGAGGCGCAGATTATCAAACTTACGCCTTTGCTCAAAGAGCAGGTCAGGATGTTCGAGCGTCTGCTGCCCGAGCATATCCAACTCAAACTGGTCTATCAGGAAGGCGACTACCTGGTAAACGGCGATCCATCTCAGCTCCTGCAAGCGCTGATGAACTTGTATCTGAATGCACGGGACGCCATGCCGGATGGCGGCGAGTTGTCTATCGAAATGACCAATTGCGCCGAGGCCGATCTTCCACAAAAGGATCACAAACAACATCAACAATGGACAGTCATCCGGGTGAGTGACACCGGAACCGGCATTCAGCCAGATGCCCTGTCGCATCTATTCGAACCTTTCTTTACGACAAAAGCATCCGGCAAAGGCGCAGGGTTGGGGTTGACTCAGGTCTACAACATCGTGCGACAACATGAAGGGTGTGTGTCTGCCGAAAGCTCCGTGGGGAAGGGGACGACGTTTTCCATTTTTCTTCCCGTGGTGAATTCTACGCCGGATTCAGCGTTAGATCCTGTGGCAGCGCAGGAGGAGTGCGCTGAGATTCCAGCCAGCCTGCGGGCTCCTGGTAATTTCCAATCCATTCTGGTCGTCGAGGACAATGCGATCGTCAGGCAGGCGGCGTCTGATTTGCTGGAGGCGCTGAACTATCGAGTGGTGGCTGCCTCAAATGGGCGTGAAGCATTGGCGTTGCTGGAATCAAGCGCCGCCGATGTGGACTTGATCTTGAGCGACCTGGTCATGCCGGAGATGGGAGGCATCGAGCTGTGCACCGAACTCCGCAAGCGGAGCGTGAGCGCAAAGATTATCGTCATGTCGGGGTATTTCTCCGAACGAGATAGCCTGCGCCTCAAATCGCTTGCCATCACCAATTACATCCATAAACCGCTGACCGCCAATTGCCTCCTCAAGGCCATTGAGACAGCCTTGTCAAGCCATGATGCTTGATGCACAACTTTCCACGTCACACGACGCTCATTCCTTCTGACCGGCGAGCGGAATAAGCGTCTCCGGCTCCTCCGCGGGGACGCTCAACACACGCTCGCGCGTCACCATCACCTGACCTGTACGACCGCCCGGCGCGCGGCTTACCCAACGACGCTCCGTCACGATCACATCCACCCTGCGCTCGCCCCGCACGCTGGAATGATAGGCCGCGAGTTGCGCCGCCGCCTCCAGATCGCGCGCATCCGGCGGATGAGACGGGGAGCGCACGATGACATGCGCGCCGGGCGTCCCGCGCACGTGCAGCCACGCATCGTCCGGGCGCGCCAGCTTGAAAGTGACCTGCTCGTTCTGGCGCGCGTTGCGCCCCACCACAATTTCAGCGCCATGTTGGGTGCGAAAACGCAATGGGCCGCCTGCGGGCGCGGTCGGGCGTTGTGCACGGGAAGCCGCAGCGCGCCCAAAGCCTGCGCGCTGAAGCTCATCGACGACCGCCGCGAGTTCAGGTTGATTGGCGGCGCGCTCGCCATCCAGCGTCAGTTGATCGAGCAGCGCACGGTCGGCAAGCAGCTCGGCGCGCCGCCGCGGAATGGCGAGCGCCGCACGCTCCAACTTCGCCGCACGCTTGAACATACGTTGCGCCTGCTCGATCGGTGTATACAGTGCGTCAAGTTCGATGTGCAGCGGCTCGGCGCCTGTATCCACTTCCAAGACCGTCTGCCCCGACTGCACCTGGCTGCTCAACGCCAGCAACCAGTTTGCTTGCGTGCGCAGCACATCCGCTGCACCGGGCGCCGGCTCGTCGCCGGCCAGCGCGGCCAGGCGCCGGGTGACTTGACCCTGGGCGCGCTTCACCTGCGCCTGCACCTGGGCGCGTTGCGCGGCATAGGCATCCACCGCACGCGTAACATTGCTTTCGGCAAAGTAGCGCGCCAACGCCGCGCTCATCGACGGCTGCGCGCTGAAGCGCCCGCGGAAATGGACCGGATAAGCGGCAAACCCGACCAATGTAGCGTCCTCTTCGATCAGGCCGGGCTGCCACGCGCCGGTCTGCACCGGCGCCCACAGTTCCTGCAACGCCTGCGCCACCGCAAGCACGCTGGCTGGATTGCCCTCTGCGGTGTTGCTCTCTGCGGTGTCGCCGCCTGCCTCTGGCTCGCCTTGCACGCGCCAGGCAATCTCGCGCGCCGCGGTGGGGCTGAGGCCGGCGATGCCTGCCACCAACGTCTTCCACAACGGCCCCGGCTGTGCGACAATCTGCGCAAGCCGCGCGTAGTAATCGTCCGCGCCGTTGTCGAACGGGGACAGCTTGTCCGGCGCGCTGGGTGCGCGATATTGCTGTCCGGGCAGCAGCGCGCGGCCTTCCCCCGTCGCCGGCAGACGATGGAGACAATCCAGGATTCTGCCGGTGGGGTTGAGCAAGATCGCATTGGGCTGGCGGCCGATCAATTCGATGACGAGCATCGTTGCCCCCACTTCGGCATGTTCGAGCTGAAAACGCAGGACGCGCTCGGTCGGGTCGGGCTGTTCGATGGCCGCGATCAGCGCGCCGCGCGCATATTTGCGCAGCAACAGAAGCAGCGGCGTCTCGCCATCGACGCCGCGCCGCAGTTTGTGCGAAACTAGCTGGACGCGCGCCGCGCTCGGCGCCAACGCCAGCAGCAGTTGATGGCGCGTGCCGGGCGTGTAGACCTCGCAGCCAAGCGCGTGTTCGTCCACGCGCAGCACTTGTTGAATGCGTCCGGGGCAGATAGTCGTGTTGAGTTCGGCCGTGATGCAGGCCAGCGTCAGCGCGTCGAAGTGCATAGTCGCTTACTCCACCGGCCGCGGGTCGAGTTCCTGCTGCCGCCACGCGCGCGCCATGATCGGTTCGCGGTGCTCCATCGTGCCGTCCGTAGCAAAGTAGACGCCGATGCTGTCGAGCCAATCGCGCTTGACGCGCATGGCCGCGTACGCCGCCTCCAGTGCTTGCGCCGGGAAGTCCGCCGGATAGCTGTTCTCGAAGAAGCAGAGGTCGCGCGGGATGCGCGGCTTGAGCGGCGGATAATGTGCAGGGTCGATGACGCCAATGCACAGGCCGTAGATCGGCAGCACGCCGGGCGGAAGGCTCAGTTCTTGTGCGATGACATCCACATTGTTCTGGACCGCGCCGATATAGCAGGCGCCGTAGCCAAGCGACTCCGCGGCCACCACCATGTTTTGGGCGACCATCGTGGCGTCGGTGGCGCCGTAGAGCAAAGCGATGCGCTCGCGCATGCCCCATTCCAGGCCCCGATATTCGATCAGCCGGCGCAGCCGATGCACATCCAGACAGACGACGAAGAATTCGGCAGCGTCGCGAATATGCTGCTGATCGGCGCAAAGGGTCGCCAGCCGGTCGCGCAGCGTCGCGTCGGTGATGCACACGCACGCATACATGTGCCCCTGGGCATCGGTCGGCGCGCGGCGTCCCGCCTCGACAATCAGGTCGAGATCGCCGCGCGCCAGCGGGTCGGGCAGAAAGAAACGCACCGAACGATGACGCCCAAACACCTCCAGCGCCGGTGGAAAATCAACGGGAATCGGGTGACTCATGGCATATTCTCCTGCAGGCCGCCAGTTTTCGAAATCAGCATTTGAACCATTGCTGCAATCTTACTGGGAAAATTGTTGATTCAATGTAATAAAAATGGTTGACAATAAGGGTCTCAATGAATATGATAGGGAAGATTCGGAATTCGACCTAATCAGCGCACTCACTTCGCAAGGCAAACCAGGGTTCTGGGAGGATTCTGGGGTTTTGACAAGACTTGTCGGAACACGCCAACGCGGTGGGAAATGTCATCTTCGGCGAAGCGAACAGATGAATGAAATGATGCGCTGTGGGGCGAATCGGTTAGAATGAGTTGGTGCGGGTCGGTGGCGGAATGGCAGACGCAGCGGACTTAAAATCCGCCGAGGCAACTCTTGTGGGTTCGAATCCCACCCGACCTACCTGGGGGAGGGCCTGATGAAGAAGCAAAGAGGATACTATGCAGCACCCCAAGCAACACCTGGACGAGACGCAGGCCGGCTCGTCCACTCTCCGTAGTTTGGCCCAGTGGCCGAGTTTGGCGCATCAACTGCGCACCAGCGTGCGGCTGGCGGCAGTCACGGTGGCCATCGCGGCGGGCATCTGGCTGATGCAGCCGGTGCACGCTCAGGACGCTGTGCATGTTGTGGCTGGCGGCGAGAATCTTTCCACCATCGCCAAAGGCTACGGCATGACCCTGCAGGAGCTTGCCGCCTACAACGGCATTGTCAACCCCAACCTGGTTTTTGTCGGACAGCAGATTCAGATTCCAACCAGCGGCTATGCCCCACAGACATTGGCGCCTGCCGACAGCTTCACGTTGCCTGGCGATGAGGGCTATCACGTCGTGGCGCGCGGCGACACCTTGTCGGAGGTTGCCAAAGCCTACGGCATGACCACCGGCGATCTGATGCGGCTCAACGGCGTCAGCAACGCCAACATGATCTGGCTTGGGCAGCAACTGCGAGTGACCGCGCGCGTCGACGCGGTGGCGGCGAGCACGGCCAACGCGCCGCAACCCACCGTCGCCGACGAGATTTACGTGGTGCAGGCCGGCGATACGCTGGCGGAAATCGCTGCCCGCTACCAGACCACGGTGCAGGGTTTGTTGGCTGCCAACGGGCTGCCCAATCCCAACTTTGTCTGGGTGGGGCAGCAGTTACGCGTGCGGGCGAACACGCAGCCGGAGACGACGCTCAGCCTGGTGGCCGCGCCAGCGGACGGCCAACGCTGGGTCGAGGTCGATCTGACCAACCAGACCTTGACCGCGTGGCAGGGGGATGTGCCGGTCATGTTCACTGCCATCAGCAGCGGGCGCGCCAACACGCCCACGGTGACGGGGCGCTTCACGATCGGCAACAAATACAAAGCGCAACGCATGACCGGCCCCGGCTACGACTTGCCGAATGTGCCCTGGGTCATGTATTTCCACCAAGGCTATGCGATCCACGGCGCCTATTGGCACAACAACTTCGGCGCACCCATGAGTCACGGCTGCGTCAACATGCGGTCGAACGAAGCCGAGATGCTCTACAATTGGGCGGCGGCAGGCACAGAAGTCTACGTGCATTACTGAGTTTTCTGCCCCTGCCCAACAAGGTTTATCGAATTTTTGTAACTGTTCAGCCTGGTTTTCATAGGCCACGGATTTGACGGAAAAAGCCG
>Ga0073899_10000189_pt1 | contig 56952 bp, 45 predicted proteins | sample KloWWTmetaKNB5Ph_FD_88975 | JGI IMG/M metagenome (GOLD analysis project Ga0073899, IMG submission 88975) | Active sludge microbial communities from Klosterneuburg, Austria, studying microevolution and ecology of nitrifiers - Klosterneuburg... | ecosystem: Engineered > WWTP > Aerobic digester >... | reverse complement strand
TGGCGGCGTCGGGCGCCTGCTCGTACACCGCGATGCCCATGTCGTTGAGCATCGAGACGATGGCTTCCAGGATCTCGGCCTCGACCAGCTTTTCGGGCAGGTGGTCGTTGATCTCCTGGTGCGTGAGGAAGCCGCGCGTCTTGCCCATCTTGATGCGCGTCTTCAGCTCCAGCCGGCGCTTAGCCACCTCCTCTTCGGTGAGCGTGGTCTCGTCCAGGCCGAACTCGCGCATCAGCGCGCGCTCCTTGGCGCGGCTGACCTTCATGCGCAGCGGCTTGGCCTTGGGCTTGTCCTCGCCGGCGACCTCCTCAGCGGCCACTTCGGTGACTTCAACGTCGCCCTCGACCTCGCCTTCGAGGTCTGCCTCGATGTCGCTGAAGTCTTCTTCGACCTCGTCGTCGCCCTTGGGGGCGGCCTTGGCCTCGGGCTTGGCGGCCTCGGCGGTGGCGGCCTTGGGCTTGCGGCCGCGCTTGGCGCCGCCTTCCTCACCTGCGGCCTTGGGGGCCTTGACGGCCTTGGCCTTGGTGGCCTTGGCGGGCGCGGTCGCCTCGTCGGCGGCGATCGCAGAGGGGTCGTTGTCGGTCACGTCGGTCTTCACGGCGGCGCTCTTCTTCGCGGTCATACGTTTCCTCGGCTGCGGAACGTGATCTGGGGGCTCAGGGCTGAAAATCCAGGCACCCGGACCAGGCCAGCGCACGGCCAGATGCCCACCCGGCAACGCACAGCGATGCGGGAGCACAGGCCGGGCACGTGGGCACCCAGGCGGGGAGAGGGATCGTCAGGCGGGCAAGCTGGCGTGGACATGCTTTGGTGCAGCACTGGCGGAGTCGGTGGCCTGTCATGGAACCCTTTTCGAGGGTGGCCGGGGCCGGCAGTCGCTGCTGTCACTCTTGCCGCGTCGGAGCAAACACGGGATTATACCCATCCAGCGTTGGGCCGGCCGGTGCGGGGACCTCTGTGCCGAGGCGCCCGCCCCTGGCGCAGGCCGCCAGCGCGTGGTCAGCCGGGCGTCGCTCCCGCCTTTAGCTAGGCGCAGTGTCATCAGCTCGCCGCGGCGCTGCACGGCGGACTCGGAGAGTTCGCCCGATTCGAGCAGCAGGGCGATCTCGTCCTCCACCGCCTGCAGGCGCAGGCGCTGCAGCACGGCATGCAGCTCATCGGCGGCCTGGGCCTCGGCGCCCGGCTCGTGGAAGTGCTTCACCCGCTCGATCAGCAGCAGCAGGCCGGGGTCCGCGCCCTGCGCAGGCAGGCTGGCGCGCAGGTCGTCCAGCAGCGTGGCCATCGGCAGCGGCCCCTGGTCGTGGACGATGCGTTCGATGGCGGCGAAGAAGCCGTTGTACGGCGGCGGCTGCTGCGCCAGCGTCTCGTGCAGGTCGCCGGGCAGGTTCAGCCAGAGCTGGGCGTCGTGTACCAGCAGCCAGGCGGCGCGGTCGAGCAGCGTGGCGGTGCGCGGTGGCGGGCGGGGGATCGGCGGGGCGTCGCCAAAGCGGTCCCGGCCCCAGGGACCGCTGCGGCGCGGGCCCTTGCCTGCGCCGCCCCACTTGCCGCCATCGCCCTTGCCGCCCTGGCCTCCGCCCCAGCTGCGCCCGCCGCCATCGCCATCGCGCGGGCGGCCGGACCAGCCCTCACGCCGCTCGCTCGGGCGCCATCCGGGCGAGCGCTGGCCGCCGCCATCCCAGGCGTCGTGGCTGGTCTGGGCGTGAGGGTCGGCGTAAGCGGCATGGGCGCCCGCCTCGGCGGCCCAGGGCCCCGGATCGTCGGCCGACATGCCCCAGTCGGGCGGGGCCTCCTGGGCGCCAGCGGGCGCGCCCGGGGCCGGGCGGCCGGGGGCGTGGTCAGATGGGCTGGAGGCCTGCCGCGCCGGCCGCTCGGCGTCGCCGCGGCGCTCTGCCGCTGCGCCGGCCCGCGCGCCGCGCCGCGCCGGTGTCTGCCAGTGCGCCAGCAGCACATCGATGCCGATGCCGCCCTCGCGGGCCACCTCGGCGAGCAGTTGCTCGCGCAGCAGGCCGTCGGGCAGCTGCTCCAGCAGCGGGCGGGCCTGCGCCAGCATGCGCGCGCGGCCCTCGGGCGTGGCGAGATCGCAGCCCTCGGCGGCCACGCCCTGGAGCTGGCGCGACAACGGCAGCGCCTCGGCGATGCAGCGCTCGAAGGCCGGTGCGCCCTGCTCGCGCACGAAGCTGTCCGGGTCGTGCTCGGGCGGCAGGAAGAGGAAGCGGAAGCTGCGCGTGTCGGTGGCGTGCGGCAGCACCGCCTCCAGCGCACGCCCAGCGGCACGGCGGCCAGCGGCGTCGCCGTCAAAGCTGAACACCACGTTCTCGGTGAAGCGCAGCAGCTTGGCGACGTGGTCGGCGGTGCAGGCCGTGCCCAGCGTGGCCACCGCGTTCGGGAAGCCCAGCTGCGCCAGTGCCACCACGTCCATGTAGCCCTCGGTGACCAGCACGAAGCCGCGCTCGCGGATGCCGGTGCGGGCCTCGAACAGGCCATAGAGCTCGCGGCCCTTGACGAAGACCGGCGTCTCGGGCGAGTTGAGGTACTTCGGCTCGCCCTGGTCGAGGATGCGCCCGCCGAAGCCGATCACCTCGCCCTTGGGGTTGCGGATCGGGAACATCACCCGGTCGCGGAAGCGGTCGTAGCGGCGCTCGGTCTCGCCTTCTTCCTGGCGGTGGATCACCAGGCCGGCCTCGACCAGCAGTGGGTCGTCGTATTGGGCGAAGCAGCTTGCCAGCGCGTGCTGGCCGGCCGGTGCATAGCCCAGGCCGAAACGGGCCGCGACCTCGCCGCTCAGGCCGCGGCGCTTGAGGTAGTCCACCGCCCGTGCGCTGGCCTTGAGCTGCTGGCGGTAGTGCTTCTCGGCCCGGCCGAGCACCTCCGTCAGGGTGAGCTGGCGCTCGCGGGCCTGGGCGGCGCGCTCGCGCTCGGCCGGGCTGCGCTCGTCCTCCGGCACCGCCACGCCCATCTCGCCGGCCAGTTCGCTCACAGCCTCGATGAAGCCCAGGCCGCTATGCTCCATCAGGAAGCCGACCGCGTTGCCGTGCGCGCCGCAGCCGAAGCAGTGGTAGGTCTGGCGGCTCGGGCTGACGACGAAGCTGGGCGATTTCTCGCCGTGGAAGGGGCACAGCCCCTTGTAGTTGATGCCCGCTTTCTTGAGCGGGACGACGCGGCCCACCACGTCGACGATGTCGGCGCGGGCGAGCAGGTCCTGGATGAAGCCGGGTGGGATCACCCGGGGAGTCTAGTGAGTCCGGCTGGCAGCGGGGAAGATCCTGGCAAAAAGGGCGCGGCGGGTCAGGCCCGCTCGCCGCGGCGGCGCGTGCTGCCGCGCGGCAGCACGTGGGCGATCAGCGTCTCGTGGCCCCCGCCGGCGGCCTCGCCGCGGATGCGCTCGACCAGGCGCTGCATCGCGATGGCGCCCACCGCCTCGCTGCCCATGTCGACGGTGGTGAGCGCCGGGCTGGTGTAGCGCGAATAGATGATGTTGTCGAAGCCGGCCACCGACACGTCGCCGGGCACGTTCAGCCCCAGGACCTGCGCCTGGCTCATCAGGCCGAGCGCGAGCAGGTCGTTGTAGGCCACCACGGCATCGGGCGGCTCGCTGCACAGCAGCACGGAGGAGGCGATGCGCTCGCCCTCCTCGGGCACCGGGGCCTGCACGTCGTGCAGGCGCAACTCGGCGCCGCTGCCCTCGAAGGCCCGCAGCAGCCCGGCGTGGCGGTCGGCGCTCCAGCGCGCGCCGGAGAAGCCGACGTAGGCGATGCGCCGGTGCCCCAGGTCGCGCAGGTGGCGCCCGAGCATCAGGGCGGCCTCGCCGTTGTCGCTGCCCACGCTGAAGCAGCCGGGGTGGGAGGTGCGCCCACCGTAGTACACCGCGGGCGGGCCGGCCTGCACCAGCCAGTCGAGCGACGCATCCGACAACCGCGCGCTGACGATCAGTCCGTCCACGCGCCGGCTCAGCGCCTGCAGCATGGCCAGCTCGGGCAGCTGGCCCTCCGCCACGTCCGTGAAGAGCAGGTTCAGGCCGGCCTGCTGGGCGACCCTCGATGCGCCCTTGACGAGGCTGGTGAAGTGCGGGTTGAGGATGTCGAGGATGACGATGCCGACGTTGCCCGTCTGCCCCGTGATCATGCCGCGTGCCAGCGGGTTGGAGACGTAGCCCAGCTCGCGGATCACGGTGGTCAGGCGGTCCTCGACCTCGCGGGTGAAGCGCTGGCCGCCGTTGATGAACTTCGACACCGTGGCGGTCGACACGCCGGCCGCCCGGGCCACGTCGCGGATCGTGGCGGCCTTGCGGCGACGCGTGCCGCCGGGGGCGGTGGGGTCATCGGGGAGGGCTGGCATGGGCCGGGGTTGTCCTGACAGTCATCGGTTGCATGGATGGGATCGGTGGCAGTTTACTCGATGAAGGGAAACGTTTAACTCAATCAATTCAGGGATGTGGACTGATGGTTATCCCTAGTCACGGATCTGTTGACGGGGTGTTTGGTTAAACGTTTAATTCGTTCCGCGCCACCAGTTGTCGTACAACCATCGAAAGAAGGAGACTTCTCATGCACTCACCCGCACGCGCCGCCGTAGCCGCCGCCCTGGCCCTGGGCCTGGCCGCCGCACAGGCCGCCGAGTTCCGCTCGGCCGACATCCACAACTCGGACGACTACCCGACGGTGGCCGCCGTCAAGCACATGAGCCAGCTGCTGGAGCACAAGAGCGGCGGCAAGTACAAGATCAAGGTCTTCAACAAGGGCGCCCTCGGCAACGAGAAGGAAACGATCGACCAGGTCAAGATCGGTGCGCTGGAGATGGCCCGCGTCAATATCAGCCCGATGAACGGCGTGTGCCAGAAGACGCTGGTGCCGACGATGCCCTTCCTGTTCAGCTCGATCGAGCACATGCGCCGGTCGCTGGACGGCCCGGTCGGCGAGGAGATCCTGAAGTCCTGCGAGGACCAGGGCTTCATCGGGTTGGCGTTCTACGACTCGGGCGCGCGTTCGCTCTACGCCAAGAAGCCGATCCGGACGGTGGCCGATGTGAAGGGCATGAAGGTGCGCGTGCAGCAGTCCGACCTGTGGGTGTCGCTGGTGGGCGCCATGGGCGGCAACGCGACGCCGATGCCCTTCGGCGAGGTCTACACGGGGCTGAAGACCGGCCTGATTGACGCCGCCGAGAACAACATCCCGTCGTACGACAGCGTCAAGCACTACGAGTCGGCCAAGTACTACTCGCGCACCGAGCACTCGATGGCGCCCGAGATGCTGCTGATGTCCAAGATCGTCTGGGACAAGCTGCCCAAGGCCGACCAGGAGATGGTGCGTGCCGCGGCGAAGCAGTCGGTCGCGTTCCAGCGCAAGAAGTGGGATGAGCAGGAGAGCAAGTCGCTCGCCGTCGTCAAGGCCGGCGGCGCCGAGATCACCGAGGTGGACAAGAAGTCCTTCCAGGCGGTGATGGGCCCGGTGTACGACAAGTTCATGACGACGCCGGACCTCAAGCGCCTCGTCAAGGCCGTCCAGGACAGCAAGTAAAACCGGAACCGCAGAAGGCGAGCGGCCATGTACACCAAGTTCTGTGCGGCCCTGTCCAAGCTCAGCCTCGTGCTGGCGGTGATCGGGTTGATCGCGGTGATCCTGTGCGTGCAGTACCAGGTGATCGGCCGCTACGTCTTCAATGACACGCCCACCTGGGCGGAGGCACTGGCGATGCTGCTGGTGCTGTTCGTCACGGCCTTCGGGCTGGCGGTGGGCGTGCGCGATGCCGGCCACATCGGGCTGGAGTCGATGGTGGCGCTGCTGCCTGAGCGCTGGCGGCGCCGCGTCGAGCTGCTGATCCATGCGCTGGTGGGCCTGTTCGGCGCGCTGATGGTCCAGGGCGGCTGGCTCTGGATGGTCGCCAAGTGGGGCGAGAAGAAGCCGATGCTGCCCGTCCCGGACGGCATCGACTACCTGCCGGTGGTGATCGCCGGCGTGCTGATCGTGCTGTTCTCGATCGAACACATCGTCGCCATCCTGCGCGGCGAGGAAGTGGTGCCGGCATGGAATTGACGGTTCTTGCGGTGAGCTTCACCGCCCTCTTGCTGCTGGGTGTCCCGGTGGCTTTCGCGATCGGCCTGTCCTCGGTCGCCACCATCGTCGCGGCCGGGCTGCCGACGGCCATCGTGTTCCAGAAGATGGTCGGCGGGATGCAGGTGTTCAGCTTCCTGGCCATCCCCTTCTTCGTCTTTGCGGGCGAGCTGATGCTCTACGGCGGCATCGCCGAGCGCATCGTGAAGTTCGCCAACAGCCTGGTCGGCCATGTGAAGGGCGGCCTGGGCATGAGCAACGTGCTGGGCTGCACGATCTTCGGCGGCGTCGCCGGCTCCCCGCTGGCGGACGTGTCGGCGATCGGCTCGGTGATGATCCCGCTGATGAAGAAGGACGGCTACGACGCCGACTACGCCGTCAACGTCACCACGCACGCGGCCCTGGTCGGCGCCATCATGCCGACCTCGCACAACCTCATCATCTTCACGCTGGCGACCTCCGGCATCGCCTCGGTCAGCGTGCTCAGCCTGATGCTCGCGGGCCTGGTCCCGGCGATCATCCTGACCCTGTGCAACCTGGCTGCCGCGTACTGGGTGGCGGTCAAGCGCGGCTACCCGGTGCGCCCGGGCGGCTTCGGCGGCTGGTCGCTGGTGCTGGCAGCGTTCCTGGCATCGCTGCCGGGGCTGCTGGTGGTCGTGATCATCCTGGGCGGCATCCTGTCGGGCGCGTTCACGGCCACCGAATCGGCTTCCATCGCGGTGGCCTGGGCGCTGCTGATCACCGTGTTCGTCTACCGCTCGCTGACCTGGCAGAACTTCCTGAAGGCCTGCGCCAAGGCCTGCAAGACCACCGGCGTGGTGCTGCTGTTGATCGGCATCTCGGCCGCGTTCGGCTACTTCATGGCGCTCTACGAGGTGCCGTAGCGCACTGGCGAGCTGATGAAGGCGGTCTCCAGCGAGCCGTGGGTGATCTTCCTGATGATCAACCTGCTGCTGTTCATCCTGGGCACCTTCCTGGACATGGCAGCGACGATCCTGATCTGCACGCCGATCTTCCTGCCCATCGCGATGCAGTACGGCATGGACCCGGTGCAGTTCGGCATCGTGATGCTGATCAACTGTGCGCTCGGCCTGAACACCCCGCCGGTGGGCAGCGTGCAGTTCGTCGGCTGCGCGATCGGCGGTATCTCGGTGGGACAGGTGATGCGGACCATCGCCCCGTTCTACCTCGCGCTCGGTGCCTGCCTGATGCTGGTGACCTACGTGCCGGCCTTCTCGCTGTGGCTGCCCGCGCTGTTCAAGTGACCCGTTGACGAGCGGCCCTCACCGAGGCCGCCGTCCCCGATCCTTCCCCGCCCCTTCCCCGACCCCTCCCCCTTGCCGATGCCAGGCCCCGACGCCTGCGCCTGCCAGCGCAGGTGAGGGAGCGGCTCACTCCTGCCTTGGAGACACCCGACATGCCCCCCATCACCCGCCCCATCACCCGCCCCATGCGGCACCTGGCCACCCCGGTGGCGCTGGCTGCCGCCCTCGCTGCCCTCGTCGCCGGGTGCGCCAGCACCGGCGCACCCTCCATCCCGGCCGCCGCCTCGGTGAATGCGCCCGAGCTGCAGGCGCGCGTCAAGCCCATCCGCACTGCCGCCGATGGCACCCGCTACAAGGACCTGAACGCCAACGGCCGGCTCGACGTCTACGAGGACTGGCGCCGCCCGATCGATGCGCGCATCGACGACCTGGTCGCCCAGATGACGCTGGAGGAGAAGGCCGGCCTGATGCTGATCGACACGCTCAACGGCGGCTGCGGCGGCGCGGCACCCGCGAAGGCGGCGGACTTCGTCAACACGCAGAAGATGCACCGCTTCATCTTCCGCAACGTGGTCAACGCGGTGGGCACCTGCGGCCCGGACCGCGGTTTTCGCGCCGGCTCGCAGCTGACGCCGCAGCAGGCCGCGCAGTACACCAACGCCGTGCAGGCCATGACCGAGGCCACCCGCCTGGGCGTGCCCTCGCTGTTCAAGTCCAACGCGCGCAACCACTTCGAGCGCGATGCGCGCGTGGGCATCAACAACTCCTCGGGCGTGATGACCGAGTTCCCGAAGGAGGCCGGCCTGGCCGCCGCCGCGCTGGGCGACGAGTTCCTGAAGACCGGCAAGGCCACGGTGGGTGAAATGGCCGCGGTCAAGCTCTTTGCCCACGTGATGGGCGAGGAGTGGAAGGCGATCGGCCTGCGCGGCATGTACGGCTACATGGCCGACCTGGCCACCGAGCCGCGCTGGTACCGGGTGCACGAGACCTTCAGCGAGGACGCCGACCTGGCCGCGAACATCATGAAGACGCTGGTGGAGCGCCTCCAGGGCGGCCCGCTCAACCCCGCCTCGCCGGTGGCGCTGACGATGAAGCACTTCCCCGGTGGCGGCCCGCAGGAGCTGGGGCTGGACCCGCACTACGCCTTCGGCAAGAACCAGGTCTACCCGGCGGGCAACTTCGGTTGGCACCTCAAGCCCTTCAAGGCGGCGATCGACGCGGGCGTCTCCTCGGTCATGCCCTACTACGGTGTGCCGATCCAGGTGACGCACGAGGGCGTCACCTACGAGCAGACCGGCATGGCCTTCTCGAAGCAGGTCGTCACCGACCTGCTGCGCGGCAAGCTGGGCTTCCAGGGCTACGTCAACTCCGACACCGGCATCGTCAACGACCGCGCCTGGGGCCTGGAGGGCCGGACGGTGCCCGAGCGCGTCGCCGCGGCGATCAACGGCGGCACCGACACCCTGTCGGGCTACAGCGACGTGAAGACCCTCACCGGCCTGGTCCAGGCCGGGCTGGTGAGTGAGGCGCGCGTCACCGAGGCCGCCCGGCGGCTGGTCAAGCCGCTGTTCGAGCTGGGCCTGTTCGAGAACCCCTATGTCGATGACGCGTCGGCCACCGCCGTCGTCGGCCGTGAGGTGTACCGCCAGACCGGGCTGGACGTGCAGCGCCGCTCGATCGTGCTGCTCCAGAACCTGGCGCAGAACCCGGGCAGCGGCGCGGCGCGCACCCTGCCTGTGCCGCGCGAGGCGCGCACCTACACGATGGGCCTGGACAGCGCCGACGCGCAGAAGTACTTCGCGCAGGCCACCAACGGCGAGGTCGGTGCCGACGGCAAGGCGCTGGCGCGTGATGCGGCCGGCAACGTGGTCGGCCGGCCCTCGGCGGCCGGTTTCGACCGCGCCGTCATCCGCGTCGAGATCGGCAACGCCGGCACCAACGTCTACCGCAGCCGGGATCCGGCCACCGGCGCCAACCCGGCCTTCCTGAACCCGCTGACCGGCAAGACCTGGGGCGCGCAGGATCCCTGCGTCACGCACCCCGCCGCCAACCCGCAGTGCGTGGACGATGCCTACGTTGGCGGCCCGACGCCCAACGGACTGGTCTTCGGTGGCGCCTTCCCCTGGGAGGCCAACCACCTGTCGTTCACCACGATGGCGGCGTCCAGGTCCTGGCGCATCTCGCCCTCGCTGGCCGACATCCAGGCGGTGATGAAGGAGATCGGGCCGGAGAAGGTGGTCCTGAGCATCAATTTCCGCCAGCCCTACGTGATCGACGAGGCCAGCGGCCTGCGCCGGGCGGGCGCGCTCGTGGCCGGCTTCGGCGTGAGCAACAGCGCGCTGCTGGACGTGCTGACCGGGCGCGAGCTGGCCACCGGGTTGCCGGTCAAGCCGCGGGGCAAGCTGCCCTTCGCGCTGGCCAGCCACCTCCAGGCCGTGATCGACAACCAGCCGGATGCGCCCGGCTACCCGGCCCAGGACACGCTGTACCCGTTCGGCTTCGGTCTGACCTACTGACCTTTGAAACCTGAAGGAGAACCCCGTCATGCTGCCCCGACCCGCCACCCCGATCCGCTTCCCCCGCCTGCTGCTGACCGGCGCGGCCGGCCACCTGGGCCGTGAACTGCGCCCGCGCCTGAAGGCCTACTGCGAGACGCTGCGCGTCAGCCACCGCAGCGACCAGATCGACGCGGCCGGCGCCGGCGAGGAGGTCGCCATCGCCGCGCTGGAGGACCGTGCCGCGGTGTTCAAGCTGCTTGAAGGCGTGGACGCCGTGGTGCACATGGGCGGCGTGTCCACCGAGCAGCCCTGGGAGGCCATCCTGGCAGGCAACATCGTCGGCATGGTCAACCTCTACGAGGCGGCACGTGCCAACGGCGTCAAGCGTATCGTCTACGCCAGCTCCAACCACGTCACCGGCTTCTACCGGCAGGACGAGGTCGTCAGCCCGCACGACCCGGTGCGACCGGACGGTTTCTACGGCCTGTCCAAGTGCTTCGGCGAGAACCTCGCGCAGCTCTACTGGGACCGGCACGGCATCGAGACGGTCAGCCTGCGCATCGGTTCGGCCTACGCCGCGCCCAAGGACCGGCGCATGCTCGCCACCTGGATGAGCTTCGACGACACCGAGCGGCTCATCGTTGCCGCGCTCACCGCGCCAGTGGTCGGCCACAGCATCGTCTACGGCATGAGCGACAACGTCACCAGCTGGTGGGACAACACGCCGGCTCGCCACATCGGCTACCGGCCACAGGACAGCTCGGAGGCCTTCCGCGCCGAGGTCGAGGCGCGCCAGCCGGTGCTGGACGCCAGCGACCCGGCGGTCATCTACCAGGGCGGCGCCTTCGTGCGCACCGGGCCGTTCTTCGCCGAGGAGTGACCCCGTGACCCCGCCGCCCTTCGACGCCTCGCTGCGCTGCCCGGACCCGGCGGTCGAGGTGCTGCACCCCGACTTCCTGAAGCTGCGTCTGTTCAGCGCCTCGGTCGAGCGCATCGCCACCGGGCTGCGCTGGGCCGAGGGGCCGGTGTGGTTTGGCGATGGGCGCTACCTGCTGGTGTCGGACATCCCGAACGACCGCATCCTGCGCTGGGACGAGTGCAACGGCGCGCTGAGCGTGTTCCGCCGGCCCGCCCAGAACGCCAACGGCCACGCGCGCGACCACCAGGGCCGGCTGATCAGCTGCGAGCACCTGACGCGGCGCGTCACCCGCACCGAGTACGACGGCCGCATCACCGTGCTGGCCGACCGCTTCGACGGTGCGCGGCTGAACTCGCCCAACGACATCGCCTGCACGCGCGATGGCGCGGTCTGGTTCACCGACCCGGACTTCGGCATCCTGGGCCACTGGGAGGGCGAGCCCGCCACGCCCGAGCGGCCGCACGGCGTCTACCGCATCGATGCCGCCTCCGGCCGGCTCGACTGCGTGCTCGACGACCTGGCCGGCCCGAACGGTCTGGCCTTCTCGCCCGACGAGCGCATCCTCTACCTCGTCGAGAGCCGCGCCCGGCCGCACCGCAAGGTCTGGGCCTATGACCACGCGAGCGACGGGCGGCTGACGAACCGGCGCCTGCACATCGACGCCGATGGCCCGGGCGCGCTCGACGGCATCGCCTGCGACGCCGCCGGCCACCTCTGGTGCGGCTGGGGCAGCGACGGCTCGCCCGGCGCCGACGCCGAGGCGCTCGACGGCGTGCGGGTCTTCGATACCGGCGGGCGGCCCATCGGCCACGTCCACCTGCCCGAGCGCTGTGCCAACCTCTGCTTCGGTGGCGCCAAGGGCAACCGCCTCTTCATGGCGGCGAGCCACTCTATCTACGCGCTGTACGTGAACACCACCGGCGCCTGAGCGGGCGGGGTCAGTCGCCGACCACCACGCCCTCGCGGCGCGGGTCGGCGGCGCCGAACCAGCCGTCGCCGCGGCGCTGCAGCGCGTGGATGCCGCTGGTCAGCGCCGGCTCGCGCACCTCGTGGCCGCGCGCCTTGAGCGCCTCGACCGTGGCCGGCGCAAAGCGCTTTTCCTCCAGCTGGATGGGCCCGCCGGTGCTGCCGAAGTTGGGCAGGTTGGCGGCCTGTTGCACGTCCAGGCCCCAGCCGAGGTGCGCCAGCAGCGTCTTGGCGGTGTAGTGGATGATCATCGCGCCGCCCGGCGAGCCGGCCACCAGCACGAGGCGGCCGCTGTCGCGCTCGAACACCAGGGTCGGGCTCATGCTGGAGCGCGGGCGCTTGCCGGGCTCGACGCGGTTGGCGATCGGCCGCCCGCTCGCATCCGCCGGCTGGAAGGAGAAGTCGGTGAGCTGGTTGTTCAGCAGGAAGCCGCCGGGCAGGCCGGTGCCGCCGTCCACCAGCAGGCGGGCGCCGAACTGGTCCTCGATCGTGGTGGTCATCGACACCGCCAGGCCCTGCGCGTCGACGATGGCCAGGTGCGAGGTGCCACGCTCGATCTGCTCGGGCTGGCGGGCCCAGGCCAGTGCACCGCCGGGTGGTACGCCGGGCTCCACCTTCGCCATCGCTCGGTCGCCGATCAGGCTGGCGCGCTGGCGCAGGTAGCCCGGGTCGAGCAGGCTGGACCAGCCCACTGCGCCCCCCGGTCCCGGTGCGGGCACGAAGGCCGGGTCGCCGACGTAGCGGGCCCGGTCGGCAAAGGCCAGCCGCGCCGCCTCGCCGTAGCGGTGCAGGAAATCGGCGTCCGCCTCACCACTGGGCAGGCGGGCGTCGTTGGCCGCCGCGGTCGGCTTGGCCGGGCCCGCCGCGTCGACGATGCCGAGGACCTGCGCCAGCGCCAGGTGGCCGGACGAGGGCGGCGGGAAGCCGCACAGCCGCCAGCGCTGCCACTCGCTGCACAGCGCCTCGCGCAGCTGCGGCCGGTAGTCGGCCAGGTCGCGCTCGGTCAGGCGGCCCGGGTTGGTCGGGTGCTGCTGCACCTTGGCGACGATGCTGGCGGCGATCGGGCCGCAGTAGAAGGCCTCCGCGCCGTCGCGGGCGAGCTGGCGGAACACGGCAGCCAGCGCCGGGTTGCGCAGCACCGTGCCCACCGGCAGGGGTTTGCCGTCGGGTTGGTAGAAGTGGCGCGCGGCGGCCGCATCGAGCCGCAGGTGCTGCTCCTGACCGAGCAGGCCGTGCAGCCGGGCGCCGACCTGGAAGCCGGCATCGGCCAGCCGGATCGCCGGTTCGAAGAGCCTGGCCCAGGCCAGCCGGCCGTGCTGCGCGTGGGCCTGCGCCAGCATGCGCAGCACGCCCGGCGCACCGACCGAGCGCCCGCCCACGGCCGCGGCGTGGAAGCCCAGCGGCTTACCGTCCGGCCCCAGGAAGAGCCGGTCGTCCGCGGCGGCGGGGGCCGTTTCACGGCCGTCCCAGGCCTGCACCTGCCGGCCGTCCCAGGTCATCAGGAAGGCGCCGCCGCCGATGCCGCTGGACTGCGGCTCGACCAGGGTCAGCACCATCTGCACGGCGATGGCGGCGTCGATGGCCGAGCCACCGGCGCGCAGCATCTCTTCACCGGTCTGCGCCGCCAGCGGGTGCGCCGCGGCGACGGCCCGGGTGCGGGTGGCCCAGCCGGGCTTGGCGGCGGTGGCCGTGGCGCCTTCGGGCTGCATCGGTGCCGTGGTGGGCGCCGTGACCGGCGGGGCGACCGGTGGGGCAACGGCACACGCAGCCAGCCAGAGCGCGGCCAGGGTGGCCAACCCGGCCTTGGCGGCACGTCGCTGCGGCGGGGTCCGCTCGGGGCGGGCCTGCGAGGGGGGCAGGGCGGTCATGGTGGGGTCTCCTGGGGGGCCTAGGGCAGGCGTGCGATGTTACGCAGCCGATCGCCGTGGCGCGCCCGGGCGGACCCGCAGGCCGCCCCTCAGACCCCTCAAGGCTCCGGCCCCGACCCCGCCAGGCTCAGCGCGGTGCCAGGCGGATCGCGCCGTCCAGGCGGATCACCTCGCCGTTGAGCATGTCGTTCTCGACGATCTGCTTGACCAGCTTGGCGTAGTCCGCCGGGGTGCCCAGGCGGCTCGGGAAGGGCACGCCGGCGGCCAGCGCGTCCTGCACCTCCTGGGGCATGCCGAAGAGCATCGGCGTGCCGAAGATGCCCGGGGCGATCGTCATGCAGCGGATGCCGTTGCGCGCCAGGTCGCGGGCGATCGGCAGCGTCATGCCGACCACGCCGCCCTTGGAGGCGGCGTAGGCGGCCTGGCCGATCTGGCCGTCGTAGGCTGCCACGCTGGCGGTGTTGATCAGCACGCCGCGCTCGCCAGTGGCCTCGGGCTCGTTCTTGCACATGGCCTCGGAGGCCAGGCGGATCATGTTGAACGTGCCGATCAGGTTGACGGTGATCGTCTTGGCGAACAGGCCCAGCGCGTGCGCGCCGTCCTTGCCCACGGTCTTGGCGGCCGGGGCGATGCCGGCGCAGTTGACCAGGCCCATCAGCTTGCCCATCGAGGTGGCCTGGGCGACCACGGCGCGACCATCCTCCTCGCTGGACACGTCGCAGCGCACGAAGGCGCCGCCGATCTCCGCGGCCACCTGGCGGCCGCGCTCTTCCTGCAGGTCGGCGATCACGACCTTGGCGCCTTCACGCGCCAGCATGCGCGCCGTGCCCTCGCCAAGGCCAGAGGCCGAGCCGGTGACGATGAAAACCTTGCCTGCGATGTCCATGGGGTCTCCTTGGGTGTCTGGAAAAGACTATTGACGTTGACGTAAACGTCAATCATGGCATGAAAAAAGGCCGCTCGCGGCGGCCTCTGCGTGGAGGGAAGGGCGGACCTTCGAGACCTCTACAGCCCTCGATCAGGCCAGCGCGGCCAGTGCGCGCGAGGTGATCTCATCGACCGTGCCGGTGCCGCTGATGGCGCGGTACTTCGGTGCAGCGGCGTCGCCGGTGGCGGCCCAGGCGGAGTAGTAATCCACCAGCGGGCGGGTCTGGCTCTGGTAGACCTCCAGGCGCTTGCGCACGGTTTCTTCCCAGTCGTCGTCGCGCTGGATCAGGTCTTCACCGGTCTCGTCGTCCTTGCCGGCCACCTTGGGCGGGTTGAAGACGACGTGGTAGGTGCGGCCGGACGCCACGTGCACGCGGCGCCCGCTCATGCGCTCGATGATGGCCGAGTCCGGCACGTCGATCTCCAGCACGTAGTCCAGCTTGACGCCGGCGGCCTTCATCGCGTCGGCCTGGGGGATGGTGCGGGGAAAGCCGTCGAACAGGAAGCCGTTGGCACAGTCGGCCTGCGTGATGCGCTCCTTGACCAGGCCGATGATGATCTCATCGCTGACCAGGCCGCCGGCGTCCATCACCTTCTTGGCGGCCAGGCCCATCTCGGTACCGGCCTTGACGGCGGCGCGCAGCATGTCGCCGGTCGAGATCTGCGGGATGCCGTACTTCTTGCAGATGAAGGCCGCCTGGGTGCCTTTGCCAGCGCCGGGGGCGCCCAACAGGATCAGTCTCATGGATCTCCTCGGTATCGTCGAATCACTTGCCGAAAACGTGTCGCCACCTTGCCAACGAGGGAGCGCCCTCGAAAGGCGAAACTTATCACGAGCATAGCCATTGCCCCTGAGCGCTGGCTGACGCTGTGGCGCCAGGCCGTCGCGCCAGGATGGAGCAGCCGACGATGCGCCGCACCGCAAATGCAAGGATCAGGCCTGAGAGGTTTGAGAGGGCGCCGCAGGTGCGCCGCGCCCGTCCAGGCTCAGCCCCAGAGGCGGCGCACGCGCTCCAGGTCTTCCGGGGTGTCCACGCCCGGCCCGGGGCGCTCGTCGGTGACGTGCACCGCGATGCGCTCGCCATGCCAGAGCACGCGCAGCTGTTCGAGCGATTCGATGCGCTCCAGCGGGCTTGCCGACAGGCCGGGGAAGCGTCGCAGGAAGGCCGCCGTGTAGCCGTAGATGCCGATGTGGCGCAGCGGCAGCGGCTCGGGCAGGGCGGCGATGGCTTCGAGCTGGCCGCTGGTGGTGGCTGTGTCACCGTCCCGGCGCGGCGCATCGCGCCACCAGGGCAGCGGCGCGCGCGAGAAGTACAGCGCCCGGCCGGCCGCGTCGGTCACCACCTTCACGACATTGGGGTTGGTGTACTCGGCCAGCGTGTCGATGGCGTGGGCGGCGGTGCTCATCACGCAGTCCGTGCGCATCGCGATCAGCCGCGCGCAGGCGGTGATCAGGCCGGGGTCGATCAGCGGCTCGTCGCCCTGCACGTTGACGACGATGTCGCGCCCCTGCAGGCCGAGCAGCTCGCAGGCCTCGGCCAGCCGGTCGCTGCCGGTGGGGTGGTCGGCGCGGGTGAGCAGGGCGCGGATGCCGTGGGGCACGCAGGCGTCGGCGATCTCCTCGCTGTCGGTGGCCACCACCACCGAGGCGGCGCCGCTGAGCAGCGCGCGCTGGGCCACGCGCACCACCATCGGCGCACCGCCGATGTCGGCCAGCGGCTTGCGCGGCAGCCGGGTGGAAGCCAGCCGCGCCGGGATCAGCACCGTGAAGCTCATGACCGGTCCGCTGCCGGTGCGGCCACGGCCTCGGCGGGAGGTGCGTCCAACGCGCGGGCCTCGCTGTCGAGCATCACGGCGATGCCGTCGCGGATCGGGAAGGCCACGCGGTCGGCGGCGCAGATCAGCTCGTGCGTAGCGTGGTCGTGGGTCAGCGGGCCCTTGCAGAGCGGGCAGACCAGCAATTCCATCAGGCGGGTGTCCATGGGCGGAATGCTAACGCGCCAGCGCGCGGAATCGGCCCGATCAGGCCGATCGGCGTGTGCCGGGCAGCGATTCGAGTTCTTGCAGCAACTCGTCCACCAGCAGTTCGGGCAGGTCGAAGGCGAGCGGGGCCACCCAGACGCGCAGGTGGGGCCGCTCGGCCGCGAGGCGCTCGGGGCGCAGCTTGACCGCGTCCTTCTCGGTGACGACGACGTCGCGCACCTCGGCGCCCCAGGGCAGGGTGGCGTAGTCGAAGTGATCCGGCAGCGGCTGCGCCTCGATGGCCAGGCCGAGCTCGCGCAGCGCAGCGAAGAAGCGCTGCGGCTGGCCCAGGCCGGCGGTGGCCACCACGTGGCGCGAGCGCAACCCGGCCAGCGCCGACGCGTCGGGCCGGGCGCCGCGCCACCAGTCGGCCAGCGGCAGCAGGCCGGCCAGGCGGCGCGTGGCGCAGTGGCCCGGCAGGGGCGTGCTCGGCCGCGCGGCGTTGTAGAGCAGCCAGTCGCGCCGCGCACCGCTGGGGGCGTCGACCGGTTCGCGCAGCGGCCCGGCCGGCAGCAGGCGGCCGTTGCCGGCACCGCGCTCGTCGAAGACGATCACCGCCAGGTCGCGTGCCAGGCGCAGGTGCTGCAGGCCGTCGTCGCAGACCAGCACATCCACCTCGGGGTGAGCCTGGCGAAGCGCCCGGGCGGCGGCAACGCGGTCGCGCCCCACCCACAGCGGCACGCCGCTGCGCCGTTGCAGCAGCACCGGCTCGTCGCCCACCTCGGCAGCGCTGCGCTCGGGCGTGACTTCAACGGGGGCACTGGCGCTGCCGCCGTGGCCGCGCGAGACGATGCCCGGGTGCCAGCCGGCCAGGCACAGGGCCTGCACCAGCGCGAGCGTGGTCGGCGTCTTGCCGGCGCCCCCGGCGACCCGGTTGCCGATGACGATCACCGGCACGTCGATCCGCTCGCTGCGCATCCAGCCGAGCGCATACAGGCTGCGGCGCAGCCGGACCAGGGCGGTGTGCAGGGCGCCCAGGGGCCGCAGCGCCTGGGCGAGGAACCCGCCTTCGGTCCAGGACGCCTCGATGCGCTGCGCCCAGCCCTCGCTCATGCGCGGGTGTCCGGCTGACGGCGTACGGGGGGCAGGCTCAGCGCGCGCCCGAGCGGCTGCTCTGGGTCGCGAAGGTCAGCTGCAGCAGGCCGACGCGGCGGGCCGCGTCCATCACGTTGATCACGCTCTGGTGCGCGGCCATCGCGTCGGCCGAGATGATCACCGGGCGGTTCACATCGCCTTGGGCGGCGGCCTGCAGGGCCGGCACCAGCGCCTCGACGCCAGCGCCTTCGACCGGCGCCCGGTTGATGGCGTAGTGGCCGTCGGCGGACACCGCCACCACGATCTCGCGCGGCAGCGTCTCCAGCTTGCGGGTGTCGGCCACTGGCAGCGTCACCTTCAGTTCGTTGAACTTGGAGTAGGTGGTCGACAACATCAGGAAGATCAGCACGACCAGCAGCACGTCGATGAAGGGGATCAGGTTGATCTCCGGTTCCTCGGCGCGGCGGTGGCGGAAGTTCATCGCCATGGCAGTCCCTTGTCGTCCTCGTCGGCCCGTGCGCGGCTCAGCGGCGCGGGGTGGCGCTCATGCGCAGCAGCTGCGGCAGCAGCGTCTCGGCGGCCTGCTCCAGCTCGACGATGTAGGCGTCGATCTGGCCGCGGAAGTAGCGGTAGAACATCAGCGCCGGGATGGCGATGATCAGGCCGAAGGCGGTGTTGTACAGCGCCACCGAGATGCCGTGGGCGAGCTGCTCGGGGTTGCTGTTGCCGGGCGACTGCGAGCCGAAGATCTCGATCATGCCCACCACCGTGCCCAGCAGGCCCAGCAGGGGCGCGGCCGAGGCCAGCGTGCCCAGGGTGTTCAGGTAGCGTTCCAGCCGGTGCGCGGCGGCGCGGCCGGCGGCCTCGAAGGCATGGCGCAGCGTGGACTCGTCGGCGCGGGGGTCCTGCGCGGCGGTACGCACGCCCGCGGCCAGCACGCCACCGAGCACCGAGTTGGCTTCGAGCTTGCCGATCACCTCGCTGCTGGGCAGCCCGTGGCGGGTCAGGGTCATCACTTCGCCGAGCAGGGTCGGCGGGGCCACCTTGCGCGGCATCAAGCTCATGATGCGCTCGACGATGATGGTCAGCGCGGCGATGGAGCACAGGATCAGCGGCCAGATCGGCCAGCCAGCGGCTTGTATGATCGAAAACAAGGGGGTCCCCCGAAGCGAGCGGTACGGAGTGCCGCGGCGCGTGCGCGGAGGTCGCGCGCCGGGCGGCGGCTTGCCGGCGCGGATTATGGCCTCAACACCTGCCGGCTTCGCCGGGATTGCCGGATCGAGCCGCACCGCGGCTGCCGGCCGCGGTGTCGGGGCTCGGTGCAAAGGGCCCTTTCTTGAGTGTCCAGGTTGTGGATAACTTTGTGGGCAACGCCGTGCAAAGCGAGTGCTGGCGCGGCCCGGCGCCCGGTGACGGCCCCGGCGGTGTATTTCTTCACAAATAAAATGCTTATGAATCAAGGACTTGCACGTACGTCTGCGGCTTGGCGGGGCGTTTTGTGCGAATGCGCACAGATCGACACATCTGTGGATGAAGCGCAGTGCATGACCCAGCGCAGGCACCTGCGCTGCAGTGCAGCCAGGGGGGCCCGGCATGGATGACGCGCCGCTGCGCCTTGTCCAGCCGCAGGTCTGGGAGGTCGCCGGCCTGGTGCAGGCGGTCGGAGATGCGCTGCAGTCGCGCTTCGGTGCGGTGGCGGTGCGTGGTGAAATCGCCGGCTTCTCGCGGGCGGCCAGCGGGCACTGCTATTTCACCCTGAAGGCGCCCGATGGTTCGGCGGCGCTGCGCTGCGCGATGTTCCGCCGCGCCGCCAGCCTGCTCGACTTCATGCCGGCCGACGGCCATGCCGTGGAGGTGCGCGGCCGGCTGGCCCTGTACGAGCCGCGCGGCGAGTTGCAGCTGGTGGTCGAGGCGATGCGCCAGGCCGGTGCCGGTGCACTGATGGAGCAGTTCCTGCGCCTGAAGGCGCGGCTGGCGGCGGAGGGCCTGTTCGACGTGGCGCGCAAGCGGCCGCTGCCGGCCTACCCACGCCGGCTGGGCGTGGTGACCTCGCTGGCCGCCGCGGCACTGCGCGACGTGGCCACCGCGCTGGCGCGGCGTGCGCCGCACGTCGAGCTGATCGTCTACCCGGCGCCGGTGCAGGGCGCCGAGGCCCCGGCGGCGCTGGCCGCAGCGATCGCCACCGCCAACCGGCGGGCCGAGGTCGACGCGCTGATCGTCTGCCGGGGCGGCGGCTCGCTGGAGGACCTGTGGGCCTTCAACGACGAGCGCGTGGTGCGGGCGGTGGCGGGCTCCGCGCTGCCGGTGGTGTGCGGCGTTGGCCACGAAACCGACGTGACGTTGGCCGACTTTGCTGCCGACCTGCGTGCGCCCACGCCCACCGCGGCGGCCGAGCTGGCGGCCCCGGCGCGCGAGGGCTGCCTGGCGGCATTGGCGCACCAGGGCGACCTGATGCGCCAGCGCATGCACCGCCGGCTGGACCGCGAGGCGCAGCGCCTGGACCACGCCGCGCTGCGGCTGGCCCGGCCCGGTGACGCGCTGCACCGCCAGCGCCAGCGGCTGGCCCTGTTGGCGCAGCGACACGCACAGGCCCTGCCGGTGGCGCTGCGTGCCCAGGCCGATGCGCTGCAGCGGCTGGAGGCGCGCCTGGGGGCCGCCACCCTGGCGCAGCGCTCGGCCCAGGCCCAGCGGCTGGCGCTGTTGGCGGCGCGGCTGCAATCGCTCGATCCGCAGCAGGTGCTGGCGCGCGGCTATGCCTGGCTGAGCGACGACAGCGGCCGCGCCCTGACCTCGGTGCGGCAGGTGGCGGTCGGCGCGACGGTGCAGGCGCGCCTGCGCGATGGGCGGGTGCAGGCCCGTGTCACCGACGTGGCGCCGCAGGTGGACGCCTGACGTTGCCATTGCAGTCCGGCGCAAGGGCCAAGGGCCGCCTCCTGCACGATTGGGCGGGCCTACCTACAATCGCTGGCTGCTGTTTCCTCCCTCCGCTGCCCTGCAGCAAAGATCACCCAGAAGGAACCCGACCATGTCGTTCGAACTGCCTGCCCTGCCGTTTGCCACCGATGCGCTGGCGCCCCACATGTCGAAGGAAACCTTCGAGTACCACTACGCCAAGCACCACCAGGCCTACGTCACCAACCTGAACAACCTGGTGCCGGGTACCGATTTCGCCGGCAAGGGCCTGGAAGAGATCGTCAAGAGCGCCAGCGGCGGCATCTACAACAACGCCGCCCAGGTGTGGAACCACACTTTCTTCTGGAACTGCCTGACGCCCAACGGCGGCGGCGCTCCGAGCGGCGCGCTGGCCGCGGCCATCGACGCCAAGTGGGGCAGCTTCGCGGCCTTCCGCGAGGCCTTCGTCAAGAGCGCGGTGGGCAACTTCGGCTCGGGCTGGACCTGGCTGGTGAAGAAGGCCGACGGCTCGGTGGACATCGTCAACATGGGGGCTGCCGGCACCCCGCTGACCACCGCCGACCGTGCCCTGTTCACCGTCGACGTGTGGGAGCACGCCTACTACATCGACTACCGCAACCTGCGCCAGAAGTTCGTCGAGACCGTGCTCGACAAGCTGGCCAACTGGTCGTTCGCCGAAGCCAACTTCGCCTGATCGACCGTTTGACGCACCGGCGGACTCGGCATGGCGGCCTCGCGCCGCCGGCCGGCCGCCAGTAGAACAAAAGCCCTGTGCCTTGCGGCCGGGGCTTTTGTTTTGGGTGCGTCGCGCGGGTGGGTCAGCGCCGTCGCGCGGCGGGCCCTGAACCGGGACGGCCCAGCGCCAGCCACAGCGCGGCGGCGCCGAGCGCGAGATAGAGCAGCAGGCTCCAGATCTCGAAGGGCACGCCCAGGATCGACACGGCCGCGTCGGCGCAGGAGGCGCGCACCTCGAAGACCTCGGGCTGCCAGCGGTCCAGGCCCAGGTTGGAGATGATGCGGTCGGCCAGCGTCAGCGCGCAGGAGGCCGACTTGGCGGCCACCAGGTTCTGGAAAAGCGCTGCGGCGACACCGGCCAGTGCCAGGCCCACGCCGCACAGGCCCAACGCCAGCTGGGCGATGCGCAGGCCCGGCAGCAGGGCCCCCAGCGCGCCGACCAGCCCGATGGCCAGGAAGATCACCCGCTGCAGCACGCACCAGGGGCAGGGCTCCATGCCGAAGCGGTGCTGCGCGACCAGCGCCATCACCACCGAGCCGAAGCAGGCCAGCGCCACCAGCGCCCAGAGCAGGCGCGGTGTCAGCAGTGCCAACAGTCGCTGCACGGTCATGCCACCTCGGCGATCAGCTCGATCTCGACGCAGGCGCCCAGCGGGATCTGCGCCACGCCGAAGGCGCTGCGCGCATGGGCGCCGCGCTCGGGGCCGAAGACCTCGCCCAGCAACTGCGAGGCGCCGTTGGTCACGAGGTGCTGCTCGGTGAAGTCGTCGGTGCTGTTGACCAGGCTCATCACCTTGACGATGCGCTTGACGTTCTCCAGGTCGCCCACCGCGGCCTGCAATGTGCCCAGCAGGTCGATGGCCACGGCGCGCGCGGCCTGCTGGCCCTCGGCGGTGGTGATGTTGCGGCCGAGCTGACCGACCCAGACCTGGCCATCGCGCTTGGCGATGTGGCCCGACAGGAAGACCAGGTTGCCGCTGCGCACGAAGGGCACGTAGGCGGCGGCCGGCGCAGCGACCGGGGGCAGGCTGATGCCCAGCTCGGTGAGGCGTTGTTGGATGCTCATGGCGGCTCCGGAAAGAGGAAGGGCGGGCGACTGCAGTCGCCAGGTTCGAGGGGGAAAGTTGAGCGTGGGCAAGTCCCCCTGAAGGGGGAGGCTGCCATTCGGCGGGAATCCTACACTGGGCTGGGGCGCGGCATCGCAGCCCCAGGGAGGGCGAAAACGCACGATGGTCGGGCCCGGTCTGCTCCTTGCCACCGGCTCCGGCTGGATGGCCGGCACCGCGTTGCAGACGCTGCAGGCGCAGCTCGGCACGGGCGTGCAGCGGCTGGCGGTGCTTGGCGTCGCGCTGCTGCTCGCTGCGGCGGTCGCCGTGGTTGCCGCAGGTGCCGCAGTGCCGCGCTGGGCGCGCGGCAGCCCCGGGTTGGCACGGCACCGCCGGCAGAGGGCGTTGGCCTGGCTGCTCGCGCTGGCGGCGGGCGCCCTGGCGGGCTGGGCGGTGACGGACGGGCGTGCCGCGGCCCGGCTGGCGCAGGCCCTGGCGCCCGAGCTGGAGGGCGAGGACCTGCAGGTGGTCGGTCTGATCAGCGGCATGCCGACGCGGCGGGTGGAGGGGCTGCGCTTTCGCTTCGAGATCGAGTCGGCCCACTGGCGGGGCCGTCCGCTGGCGATCGGGCCGCAGGTGCCGGCGGCGGTGTCGCTGGGCTGGTATGTCCAGGCCGGGCAGGGCAGCCGCGCCAACGACACGGTTGAAGGGGATGAGGCTGGCGCATCGCTGTGGCCGATGGACAGGCTGCCGCAGGCGGGTCAGCGCTGGCGCTTCACGCTGCGGCTGCGCCGCCCGCATGGCAGCCTGAACCCGGACGGCTTCGACTACGAGCTCTGGATGTTCGAGCAGGGCCTGCGTGCAACGGGCTACGTGCGTGACGCCGCAGGGGCGGGCGCGCCTGAGCTGATCGGCGCCAGCGGCCTCGCGCCGATCGAGCTGGCGCGCCAGCGCTGGCGCGATGCGCTGCTGCGCGAGGTGGGCGACCGGCCCGCCGCCGGGGTGCTGGCCGCGCTGGCGGTGGGCGAGCAGGCAGCGATCGAGCGTGCCGACTGGGAGGTCTTCCGCGCCACCGGCGTGGCGCACCTGGTGGCCATCAGCGGGTTGCACGTCACCCTGTTTGCCTGGCTGTGCGCGCGGCTGATGGGGTGGCTGTGGCGGCGCAGCCGGCGTGCCACGCATTGGCTGCCCAGCCCCCACGCGGCACGCTGGGGCGGGCTGCTGGCGGCCCTGCTCTACGCGCTGCTCGCCGGCTGGGGCGTGCCGGCGCAGCGCACCGTGGTGATGCTGGCCACCGCCACCGTGCTGCGCGCCGCCGGCTGGCGCTGGCCTGGCTCGCTGGTGCTGTGGTGCACCGCGCTGGTGGTGCTGGCCTTCGACCCCTGGGCCTGGCTGCAGGCGGGCTTCTGGCTGTCGTTTGTCGCCGTGGCGCTGCTGATGAACTCTGACCGCGCCGGGCTGGCCGCCGCGCCGGGCGGTGCGGGTGAGCGCGCGGCCTGGGCGGACCCGCAGGTGCAGGGCGAGCCGGCGCAGGTCACGCAGGCCGATGCGGCGCTGCCAGCAGCGGCTCGGGGCCGTGGCCGGATCCTGGCTGGCGCGCTGCTCGCCTGGCTGCGCCCGGCGCTGCGGGCCAGCTGGCGCAGCCAGTGGGTGGCCAGCGTCGGGCTGGCGCCCTGGACGCTGCTGTTCTTCCAGCAGCTGTCGCTGGTCGGGCTGCTGGCCAACGCCTGGGCGATCCCGCTGGTGACGCTGCTGATCACGCCCCTGGCGCTGGCGGGGCTGCTGTGGGCGCCGCTGTGGTCGCTGGGGGCCTGGCTGGTCGAGGGGATGATGGGGGCGCTGGGGGCGATGGCCGCCTGGCCGGGCGCGAGCTGGTCGGCCCCGGTGGCCCCGTGGTGGTGGCAGGCCGCCGCGCTGGCGGGCGCCCTGCTGCTGGTGCTGCCGCTGCCCTGGCGCCTGCGCGGCCTGGGGCTGGGCCTGCTGGTGCCGATGCTCTGGCCGCCGCTGCCCCGGCCGGCGGTGGGCGAGTTCGAACTGCTGGCCGCGGACGTGGGGCAGGGCAGCGCGGTGCTGCTGCGCACCCGCGGGCACGCGCTGCTCTATGACGCCGGGGCGCGCTACTCGGCCCAGGCCGATGCCGGCTCGCGCGTGCTGGTACCCCTGTTGCGTGCGCAGGGGGTGCCGCGGCTGGACTTGATGATCCTGTCGCACCGCGACAGTGACCACATCGGCGGTGCCGAGGCGCTGCTGCGCCAGCCTGGTGCATGGCGGGTCAGCAGTTCGCTCGACCTGGGGCACCCGCTGCGCACCCGCGTGGTGCACCAGCCCTGCGTGGCCGGGCAGGTGTGGGTTTGGGACGACGTCCGCTTCGAGGTGCTGCACCCGGGCGAGCGAGAATACGAGCGTGCCGACCAGCGTCTCCTGCCCTCCAACGGCCTGTCCTGCGTCCTGCGTGTGCAGGGGCGGCGGGCCACGGTGCTGCTGCCCGGGGACATCGGTCGCGACCAGGAGCGCACGCTGGTGAGCCGCCACGCCGCCGGGCTGATCGACCTGCGCGCACACGTGCTGCTGGTGCCGCACCACGGCAGCCGCACCTCCTCCTCCGACCCCTTCCTCGACGCGGTGCAGCCGCGCATCGCCGTGGCGCAGCTCGGCTGGCGCAACCGCTATGGCCACCCCGCCGCCGAGGTGGAGGCCCGCTACCTCGCGCGTGGCATCAAATGGCTGCGCAGCGACCGCTGTGGCGCTTGGCGCTGGTCCAGCGCAGCCGCTGCGGGCGGGGCCGATGCCTCCGCCAACGCCACCGATACAGCCCCCGATACCGCCGGAGGACGCGGGCGCTGCGAGCGCGAGGCGCGTGCCCGTTACTGGCATGCCCCGGCCTGGGGTGATGGCCCTGATCTTGCTAAGTCCCGTTCATCCAACCCGTCATCCCCATGAAAACGATGTTCGACGAGATGTATGCCGCCCCAGCTGCGGTGCGCGACCACTACGCCGCCTACGACCGCTGGCTGCAACGCCAGACCGACGAGGTGATGCGCGCCCGTCGCGATGAGTCGGAGATGATCTTCCGCCGCGTGGGCATCACCTTCGCGGTCTACGGCGACAAGGATTCCGGCGAGGGCACCGAGCGCCTGATCCCCTTCGACCTGATCCCGCGCGTGATCCCGGCTGCCGAGTGGCGCGAGATGGAAAAGGGCCTGCGCCAGCGCGTGGAGGCGCTCAACCGCTTCATCCACGACGTCTACCACGGCCAGGAGATCATCAAGGCGGGCGTGGTGCCGGCCGAGCAGATCACCCGCAACGCGCAGTTCCGCCCCGAGATGATCGGCGTGGACGTGCCCGGTGGCGTGTACTCGCACATCGCCGGCATCGACATCGTGCGCGCGGCCAACCCGGACGGCTCCGGCACCTACTACGTGCTGGAGGACAACCTGCGCGTGCCCAGCGGCGTGAGCTACATGCTGGAAAACCGCAAGATGATGATGCGGCTGTTCCCGGACCTGTTCGCCGGCCACCGCGTCGCCCCCGTGGCGCACTACCCCGACCTGCTGCTGGAGACGCTGCGCAGCGTCGCGCCGGGCGGCGTCAACGAGCCCACCGTGGTCGTGCTCACCCCGGGCATGTACAACTCGGCCTACTTCGAGCACGCCTTCCTGGCCCAGCAGATGGGCGTGGAGCTGGTCGAGGGGCAGGACCTGTTCGTCAAGGACGGCTTCGTCTTCATGCGCACCACGCGCGGGCCGAAGCGCGTGGACGTGATCTACCGCCGCCTGGACGACGACTTCCTCGACCCGCTGGTGTTCCGCCCCGACTCCACGCTGGGCTGCGCGGGCCTGCTGAGCGCCTACCGCCAGGGCAACGTGACGCTGTGCAACGCGGTGGGCACCGGGGTGGCCGACGACAAGTCGATCTATCCCTACGTGCCCAAGATGATCGAGTTCTACCTGGGCCAGAAGCCCATCCTGAACAACGTGCCGACCTACCTGTGCCGGGTGGCGGACGACCTGCAGTACGTGCTCGACCACCTGGGCGAACTGGTGGTCAAGGAGGTGCACGGCGCGGGCGGCTACGGCATGCTGGTCGGCCCGGCTGCGACGAAGGACGAGATCGAGGCCTTCCGCGCCCAGTTGCTGGCCAACCCGAGCAACTACATCGCGCAGCCCACGCTCAGCCTGTCGACCTGCCCGACCTACGTCGAGTCCGGCATCGCGCCGCGCCACATCGACCTGCGGCCCTTCGTGCTGTCGGGCAAGACGGTGCAGATGGTCCCGGGCGGGCTGACCCGCGTGGCCCTGAAGGAGGGCTCGCTGGTCGTCAACTCCTCGCAGGGGGGCGGTACCAAGGACACCTGGGTGCTGGAGTCCTGATCTCCCCCGGTCCCGCTGGCTTTCGCTGCCCCCCCGCGCGCAACTTTCACACAGGCCTTTCTATGCTTTCCCGCACCGCTGACCACCTCTTCTGGATGTCGCGCTACATGGAGCGCTCCGAGAACACCGCCCGCATGCTCGACGTCAACTACCAGACCTCGCTGCTGCCTCAGTCCACTGCGGTGGCCGAGCAGGGCTGGCGCGGCCTGCTGAGCATCTCCGAGCTGACCAACGACTACGCCAGCCGCTACGGCGCCGTGCATGCCCGCGAGGTGATGGACTTCATGGTGCGCGACGAGCGCAACCCCTCGTCGATCCTGTGCTGCCTGCGCGCCGCGCGCGAGAACGCCCGCGCCGTGCGCGGCGCGCTGACCACCGAGGTCTGGGAGACCACCAACCAGACCTGGCTGGAGTTCAACCGCATGCTGCGCGACGACAGCTTCGAGCGTGACCCGGCGGCCCTGTTCGAGTGGGTCAAGTTCCGCTCGCACCTCTCGCGCGGCGTGCAGATCGGCACCATGCTGCAGGACGAGGCCTTCCGCTTCGTGCGCATCGGCACCTTCCTGGAGCGTGGCGACAACACCGCCCGGCTGCTCGACGTGAAGTTCCATGCCGTGGAGAGCGACTTCTACGGTGCCGCCGATGCCCGTGACCAAGAGTACGACTTCTACCACTGGTCGGCGATCCTGCGCTCGGTCTCCGGCTTCGAGGTCTACCGCAAGGTCTACCGCAACGTGATCCAGCCCGAAAAGGTGGCCGAACTGCTGATCCTGCGCCCGGACATGCCGCGCTCGCTGGCGGCCTGCATCAACGAGGTGATTGCCAACCTGAGCCAGGTTGCCAACGACCAGTCGGGCGAGACGATGCGCCGCGCCGGCCGGCTGATGGCCGACCTGCAGTACGGCAGCATCGAGGAGATCCTGGCCACCGGCCTGCATGCCTACCTGACGCAGTTCCTCGACCGCATCGCCGACCTGGGCGTGGGCATCAGCCGCGACTTCCTCGTGGCCGTGCACTGACCCCCGACGGGTCGCGAGCACCTCCTCGCACCTGATCCCCGAGGTGCCCGGCCGCACGGCCCGGTGCCTCGACCTGCTTTCCATTCAACCAGGGCCACGCCGTGTCCATCCACGTCGCTCTCCACCACGTCACCCACTACAAGTACGACCGCCGCGTCGGCCTGTCGCCTCAGGTCGTGCGCCTGCGCCCGGCGCCGCACTGCCGCACGCCGATCCTGAGCTACTCTCTGCGCGTCGAGCCCGAGGGCCACTTCGTCAACTGGCAGCAGGACCCCTTCTCCAACTACCTGGCCCGGCTGGTCTTCCCGGACCCCACCACCGAGTTCAAGGTCACCGTCGACCTGGTGGCCGAGATGGCGGTCTACAACCCCTTCGACTTCTTCCTGGAGCCGGGTGCGCAGAGCTTCCCCTTCACCTACGACGACGGGCTGAAGGAGGAGCTGGCACCCTACCTGATCCCGGCGCCCGCCACGCCGTTGCTGCAGGCGCTGCTCGACAGCATTTCCCGCGAGGAGGTCCGCACCATCGACTTCCTGGTGGCACTGAACCAGCGCCTGCAGCAGCAGATCGCGTACACCATCCGGCTGGAGCCCGGGGTGCAGACGCCCGAGCAGACGCTCACCAAGGGCAGCGGCTCCTGCCGCGACACCGGCTGGCTGCTGGTCGAGACCCTGCGCCACCTGGGGCTGGCGGCGCGCTTCGTTTCCGGCTACCTGATCCAGCTGAAGCCGGATGTGCAGGCCCTGGACGGCCCGAGCGGCACCGAGGTGGACTTCACCGACCTGCATGCCTGGTGCGAGGTCTACCTGCCCGGCGCTGGCTGGATCGGCCTGGACCCGACCTCCGGCCTGCTGGCCGGCGAAGGCCACATCCCGGTGGCCTGCACGCCGCAGCCTTCCAGCGCCGCGCCGATCAGCGGTGCGGTGGACGAGTGCGAGGTGACCTTCGGCCACGCGATGGAGATCTCCCGGATCTGGGAATCGCCGCGGGTGACCAAGCCCTACACCGAGGCGCAGTGGCAGGACGTGCTGGCGCTGGGCCAGGCGGTCGACCGCGATCTGGTGGCCGGTGACGTGCGCCTGACGATGGGCGGCGAGCCCACCTTCGTCTCGGTGGACGACCGCGACGGCGCCGAGTGGAACACCGACGCGCTGGGCCCCACCAAGCGCATCTACGCCCAGGACCTGGTGCAGCGCCTGCTCGACCGTTATGGCGCCGGCGGCTTCCTGCACTTCGGCCAGGGCAAGTGGTACCCGGGCGAGCAGCTGCCACGCTGGGCGCTGTCGATCTTCTGGCGCGAGGATGGCCAGCCCTGCTGGCACGACCCGTCCCTTTTCGCCGATGAGCGCGAGCAGCACAGCTACACCTCCGAGGACGCCAGGCGCTTCATCACCCACCTGACGCGCAAGCTCGGCCTCACCGACAGCTACCTCCAGACCGGCTACGAGGACACCTGGTACTACCTCTGGCGCGAGCGCCGCCTGCCGGTGAACGTCGACCCGCTGGACAGCCGGCTGGACGACGAGATGGAGCGTGCGAGCCTGCGCCGCGTCTTCGGCCAGGGGCTGGAGCACGAGGTCGGTTACGTGCTGCCGCTCAAGCGGGAGCACGGCGGCGCGGGTGTGCCGGGCCTGGCAGGGTCACGCTGGGTCACCGGCCCGTGGTTCTTCCGCGACGAGCGCATGTATCTCTTCCCGGGCGACTCGCCGATGGGCTACCGCCTGCCGCTGGATTCGCTGCCCTGGGTGTCCAAGGGTGACTTCCCCTTCCTGATCGAGCACGACCCGTTTGCACCGCGCGGCAGCCTGCCCACGGGGCAGCGCCTGCGCGCCCAGTACGCCTCGCATGCGCTGGGCGGTGGCTTTGCGGAGGGCGGTGTGGTGGCGGTGCAGACCGGGCCGCAGGCGGGCGACTATCTGTTCGGCGACCTCTCGGGTACCGCCGCTGGTCATCCCCGCGAAGGCGGGGATCCAGGCGGCCCGGCTGTGTCGGGGGTGGATTCCCGCCTGCGCGGGAATGACGGGGCAGCGCTGACAGCCGAGGAGCTGGCACGCTCGCCGCAGCGCTTCCAGTCGGCCCACTGGATCACCCGCACCGCGCTGTGCGTGGAGGTGCGCGATCCGCGCCGCGCCAACGGCCCGAAGGCCGAGAAGGCCGGCGTCGAGAGTGGCGTGCTGTACGTCTTCATGCCGCCGCTGTCGCACCTGGAGGACTACCTCGACCTGCTCGCGGCGGTCGAGGCCAGCGCGGCCGAGCTGGGCGTGAAGGTGGTGCTGGAGGGCTACCCGCCGCCGCGCGACCCGCGCCTGAAGGTGCTGTCGGTCACACCGGACCCGGGCGTCATCGAGGTCAACATCCACCCGGCGCACGACTGGCCGGAGCTGGTCGAGCACACCGAGTTCCTCTACGACGCGGCCTGGAAGTCGCGCCTGTCGACCGAGAAGTTCATGCTCGACGGCCGCCACACCGGCACCGGCGGGGGCAACCACATGGTGCTGGGCGGGGCGACGCCGGCGGACTCGCCCTTCCTGCGCCGGCCGGACCTGCTGGCCTCGCTGCTGGTGTACTGGCACAACCATCCCAGCCTGAGCTACCTGTTCAGCGGCCTGTTCATCGGCCCGACCAGCCAGGCCCCGCGGGTGGACGAGGCGCGCAACGACCAGGTCTACGAGCTGGAGATCGCGCTGGCCGAGATCGAGCGCAGCAAGCAGGTCTATGGCGCGCACATGCCACCGTGGCTGGTCGACCGCACGCTGCGCAACGTGCTGATCGACGTCACCGGCAACACCCACCGCAGTGAGTTCTGCATCGACAAGCTCTACTCGCCGGACAGCTCGACCGGCCGGCTGGGCCTGCTGGAGCTGCGCGCCTTCGAGATGCCGCCACATGCGCGCATGTCCATCGTGCAGCAACTGCTGCTGCGCACGCTGATCGCGCGCTTCTGGAAGGAGCCTTACCGCGCCCCACTGGTGCGCTGGGGCACCGAGCTGCATGACCGCTTCCTGCTGCCGACCTTCGTGCAGATGGACTTCGACGACGTGATGGAGGACCTGCAGCGCGCTGGCTATGCCTTTGACGCCGCCTGGTTCGCGCCGCACTTCGAGTTCCGCTTCCCGAAGGTGGGCGAGATCACCGCCCGCGGCGTGCACCTGACGCTGCGCAATGCGCTGGAGCCCTGGCACGTGATGGGCGAGGAAGGCTCGCCCGGCGGCACCGTGCGCTACGTCGACTCGTCGGTGGAGCGCATCGAGGTCAAGGTCAGCGGGCTGGTGGATCCGCGCCACGTGCTCACCGTCAACGGCGTGCCATTGCCGCTGCAGCCCACCGGCCGCACCGGCGAGTATGTGGCGGGCGTGCGCTACCGCGCCTGGCAGCCCTCGTCGGCGCTGCACCCGACCATCGGCGTGCACGCGCCGCTGACCTTCGACCTGGTGGACCGCTGGATGCAGCGCTCGCTGGGCGGCGGCCAGTACCACGTGGCGCACCCGGGCGGGCGCAACTACGACACCTTCCCAGTCAACTCCTACGAGGCCGAGAGCCGCCGGCTGGCGCGCTTCTTCGACCTGGGGCACACGCCCGGCAAGGTCGAGGTGGCCGAGCCCAGGCGCAGCTGGGAATTCCCGTTCACGCTGGACCTGCGCCGCGTCTGACGTGGCCGGCCGGTGGACGGACCCGCCGCGGCAGGGCCTGCCCGACGGCGCATCGGCCGGTACGTCGGCCGGCCTGCGGGCACCCCGGATGCCGGGAGGCGGTGCAACAGGGCATGATGGCGGGATGTCCTCTCGTCTGCCCTGTGAAGATCCGCTGGTGACCGCCCGCCTGGCCGCGGCGGCGGCTGGGCGCGGGACGGCGGGCCACCATGACGAGCTGCGTGGCGCACTCACGGGGGCACTCGCGGGGGCACTCGCGGGTGCGCCGACCGTCCCGGCCGGCGGCACGGCCAGCAGCCCCGGCCTGGCGCCGCTGTGGCAGCGTTTCTTCGCCGCAGGGGGCCCGGGACTCTGGACCGACCTCGGTGCCCGGCTGGAGCGGGTGCAGCGCCGCGTGCGCGAGGACGGTGCCACCTACAACGTCTACGCCGATGGTGGTGATGCGGCACAGCAGTGGCCGCTGGAGCTGCTGCCGCTGCTGATCGGCACGCGCGAGTGGGCTCACATCGAACGCGGCGTGCGCCAGCGCGCCCGCCTGCTGGACGCCACGCTGGCCGACGTCTACGGTCCCCAGCGGCTGATGCGCGACGGCCTGCTGCCGCCCTCGCTGATCTATGGCCACCCGCAGTACCTGCGGCCGATGCACGGCCTGCGCCCGGCCGGGGGCAGCTGGCTGCAGCTGGTGGCGCTGGACCTGGCGCGGGGCCCAGACGGCCACTGGTGGGTGGTCGGCCACCGCACCCAGGCGCCGTCGGGGCTGGGCTACCTGCTGGAGAACCGGCTCATCATCGCCCAGCAGTTCCCGGAGGCCTTCCGCGAGCTGCGCGTGCAGCGCGTGGCCGGCGCCTTCCGGGCCTGGATGGACGGCCTGCTGCGCCACAGCCCGGGCGGCGCGCAGGCCCGCGTGGCGCTGCTGACGCCGGGGCCGCACAACGAGACCTACTTCGAGCACGTCTTCCTCGCCCGCTACCTGGGCGTGACGCTGGTGGAGGGCTCGGACCTCACCGTGCGCGGCCAGCGCCTGTACCTCAAGACCCTGCATGGCCTGGAGCGCGTGCACGTGCTGCTGCGCCGGGTCGACGACGAGTGGCTGGACCCGCTGGAGCTGCGCTCCGATTCCGGGCTGGGCGTGCCCGGCCTGCTGCAGGCCATGCGCGCGGGCGAGGTGCTGGTGGCCAACGCGCCCGGCGCTGGCGTGCTGGAGAGCCCGGGGCTGCACGCCTTCTGGCCCGGCGTGGCCGAGGAGCTGCTCGGCGAGGAGCTGCTGCTGCCGGCCACGACGAGCTGGTGGTGCGGCGAGGACAGCGTCTGGGCCGCGCACCGCGATCGCCTGGCCCGCTTCGTGATCGTGCCGACCTTTCGTGCCGGCGCCGTGACGCGGGACTTCGAGCCGGTGCTGGCCGCTGCGCTGACCCCGGCCGACCGTGCTGCCTGGGTGGCGCGCATCGACGCCGACCCGGCCGCCCACACACTGCTGGCGCCGGTGCGGCCCTCGGAGCAGCCGATCTGGCGCGACGGCCGCATCGAGCCGCGCCCGGTGGTGCTGCGCGTCTACGCGATGGCCGACGGCCAGGGTGGCTGGCAGGTGCTGCCCGGCGGCCTGACCCGGGTGGCGGCGCGGCATGGGGGCGCTGCCGGGGCCGACACGGGGAGGCGCGGCGTCGATGCCTACCTCAGCATGCAGCGCGGCAGCGCCAGCACCGATACCTGGGTGCTCACCGATGGCGAGGTCGACGAGACCAGCCTGCTGCCGCGCCCGCTCTCGGCCGAGGAGCTGGCCGGCTGGCGCCGCGTCATCACCAGCCGGGCCGCCGAAAACCTGTTCTGGCTGGGCCGCTACACCGAGCGGGCCGAGAACACCGTGCGGTTGGCCCGGCTCGCGCTGGAGGCGCTGCCCACGGCCAGTGCGCCGGTGCTGGCGGTGCTGCACGGACTGGCGCTGCGCCACGGGCTGATCGCCGCGGGCGTGCCCTCGCCAGCACACCCCTCGGCCCAGGCGGCGCGCCTGTTCGAGCGTGCTCTGGTGCGCTCGCTGGGCGATGCGCAGGACAGTTACAGCCTGGCCTTTAACCTGCGTTCGCTGCGCCAGTGCGCGCAGGCGCTGCGCGAGCGACTCTCGCCCGAGCACTGGACGCTGATCGAGCAGCTCGAAGCCAACTTCAGCACCCGCCTGGGCGAGACGCTGGCCGACGAGCGCCACGAGCCGCTGTCGGACGTGCTGCAGCTGCTCGGCCGTGCGGCCACCCACCTGGCGGCGATCACCGGCGCGCAGACCGACCGCATGACGCGCGACGACGGCTGGCGCCTGCTCAGTGTGGGCCGGCAGGTCGAGCGCCTCGAAATGCTCGCGCACGCGCTGGCGGCAGGCTTCGAGGCCCGCCTGCACACGCTCGACGACGGCTTTGCGCTGCTGCTCGGCCTGTTCGACTCCACCATCACCTACCGGGCGCAGTTCCAGGCGCGCCGCGAGGTGCTGCCGCTGCTGCACCTGCTGGTCATGGACACCGACAACCCCCGCTCGCTGGCCTGGGTGGCGCGCACGATGCGCGAGCGCCTGCTCAAGCTCGCGCGGCACGACCCGGCCTGGGCCGCCGCGGTGGCGCAGGCCCTGCCGCGGCCGCACGAGTGGTCGCTGGCCGAGCTGGGCCGCGCCGGCGCCGACGGGCGGCACGGCGCGCTGCTGGCGGCGCTGCAGGGCTGCGGCCAGGCCACCCGGGGGCTGTCGGACGAACTGAGCCGGCACCTGTTCTCCCACGTGGGCGCGCCCGAGCGCAGCGTCTGGCAATGAGCATCGCCCCCCTGGCTCCGGACGGCCCGGGCCTGCCTGCCACCGCCGGCCCCGCCGTCAGCCGGTCCGAGAACAGCGCCACCGACCGCGCTGCGCCGCGGTTGCTGCGGGTGCAGCACGACACCGTCTACGACTACGACGCGCCGGTCGAGCTGGCGCACCACCTGGGCTGGCTGCGTCCGCGTGAGACGCCACAGCAGCGCATCCGCGGCTGGGCGCTGGCCATCACGCCCCGGCCCGACGTGGATGCCGGCACCGCCGTGTTGTCCGAGCCTGACCTGGCTGCCGCCAGGCCGAGCACCGCGGTGGCACCCGCGCGGACCGAGGGTGGCGTCGAGTTGACCGGCGGTGAGCCCGATGCTGGGGTCGATGTGGCGGCTGGTGGGGCGGATGCCGCCGACGACGCAGCCACTGCCGAGGGCGCTCCCTGGGCAGCCGGCCTGCATGGCGTGCACCAGAGCCAGGACGTCTGGGGCAACTGGCGGGCCGGCTTCTTCCATGCCCGGGTGCATGACCGGCTGGAGGTGGTCTCCAGCTTCGTGGCCGAGCTGTCGGCGCCTGTGTCGCTGCGCCCGGCCGCGAGTCCGCCCTGGGAGCGCGTGGCCGCCGGGCTGCGCTACCACCCGGGCTCGGCGCATGACGATGCCATCGAGTTCGTGCTGCCGTCGTTCTATGCGCCGCAGGACGGGGCGCTGGCGCGCTTTGCCCGCGAGGTCTTCCGCCCCGGCATGCCGCTGCTGGCTGGGGCGCTGGGCCTGATGCAGCTGGTGCACCGGCGCTTCGAGTACCGCCCGGCGGCCACCTCGGTGAGCACGCGGGCGCCCGAGGCGCTGGCCCAGCAAAGCGGCGTCTGCCAGGACTTCGCCCACGTGATGATCGGTGCGATGCGCTCGATCGGCCTGGCCGCGCGCTACGTCAGCGGTTACCTGCTGACGCAGCCACCGCCCGGCCAGCCCCGGCTGATCGGTGCGGACGCCTCGCACGCCTGGGTGCAGGTCTGGTGCCCCCTGCACGGTTGGGTGGCGCTGGACCCGACCAATGCGGTGCAGGCCGGCGTCGATCACGTCACGCTGGCCTGGGGGCGCGACTATGCCGATGTGGCGCCGCTGCGCGGCGTGATCCGTGGCGGCGGGCGGGCGCTGCCGCGGGTGGCGGTGACGGTGGAGCCGTTGGGCTGATCGCCGGGGCGCAGCGCAGCACCTGGGCGCGTGCGAGGGGTCGGTGGTCGAAGAGCGGTGATCGGCGAGCGGTGCGCAGTGGATGTGGCCCGCTCCTTGCGTAGGTGCCCTGGTGAAATTGCAGATTGTTCATCGCACCAGTTACCGCTACAGCCTGCCATTGCGCCGGGTGGTGCAGACCCTGAGGCTGACGCCGCGCAGCAGCAGCCGCCAGACGGTGCTGCACTGGGCCTTGGCCGGCAGCGGCAGCCTGCATCCCGAGGACGACGCCTGGGGCAACCTCGCCCACCTGCACACCGTCGAGCGGGGCGGGCGCCGCCTGCACACGGAGGCCTCCGGGGTGGTCGAGACCCGCGCCGAGCCGGTCGTCACGGACGGCCCGGACGGCCGTGGCCCGGCGCCCGACTGGTACCGGGAAGCCTCCCTGCTGATCGGCCGCTGGCCGGCCATCGTCGACCTGGCGCTGACCTGCCTGCCTGGCGGCGAGCCGGCCCACCCGGTCGAGCCGCGCCGGGGCATCGAGCGCCTGCTGCGCCTGGCCGAGTCGGTGCAGCACCGGGTGCGCTACCGGCCCGGGACGACCGACGTGCACACCACCGCCGAAGGCGCCTGGATGGCCGCCGAGGGGGTGTGCCAGGACCAGGCGCAGGTCTTCATCGCTGCTTGCCGGGCGGCGGCGGTGCCGGCGCGCTACGTCAGCGGCTACTTCTTCGGAGGCGAGACGGGATCAGGTGGGGCGGAGGTGGCCCATGCGGCCGGTGCGGCCGGTGCGGCCGCACTGGCCAGCCACGCGTGGGCGGAAGTGTGCATCGACCTGCCCGGGCGGCGCTGGCTGGGCGTGGACGTGACGCACGGCTGCCTGGTCGATGCGCGCCACGTCGTGCTGGCGGTCGGCCCCGACTACGCCGCCTGCCCGCCGGTGCGCGGGGTGCGCAGCGGCGGCGGAGCGGAAACGATGGAGGTCAGCCTGCGCATCACGCCGCTGTGAGGTGAGGGCGTTGAGCGTGCAGATCGGCCAGCACCGCACAGCCGCGCTGCACGGCCGGGCGTGCGGAGATCTCGTCGAACCAGGCGCGCAGGCGTGGATGGTCGGACCAGTCGATGCCCCCTTCCTGGCAGGACCGCAGCCAGGGGTACACGGCGATGTCGGCGATCGTGTACTCGGCGCCGCCGATGTAGCCGGACTGGGCCAGGCGCTGGTCCAGGACGCCGTACAACCGCCTCGCTTCGCTGGTGCAGCGTTCGATCGCCGTGGGTATCTGCGGAGGGGCATGGGCCTGGAGGTGCTGCCCCTGTGCCTGCAGCGGGCCGAGGCTGGCGAGCTGGAACAGCAGCCACTGGAGCACCTCGTACTTGCCGCGCTCGTCGGCGGGCAGGAAGCGGGCGGCCTTGACGGCCAGGTACACCAGGATGGCACCGGACCCGCACAGCGAGATCGGCTGGCCGTCCGGTCCCCGCGGGTCGACGAGGGCCGGTACCTGGCCGCCGGGGCTGGTCGCGAGGAACTGCGGCTGGAACTGGGCCCCCGCACCGGTGTCCACCGGATGCACCCGGTAGGGCAGGCCACACTCCTCAAGCAGGATGTGGACTTGGTGACTGTCGGGAGTGACCCAGGAATACAGCTCAATCATGGCGATCGGCGGTCGATAAATGGTCGGGACAGACTACCTGATCCGGACACCGTGCGCCATGCTCGACTCACTGCAACGCCTATTGAAACGCCCTCTGCAAGTGCCCTTGCGGGGTCGGCAGTCGCCTTCCGACCCCGAATCCACGCTGATCTGTGACTGGGCCCGCCAGCGGGGCGATGAATTCAAGCGGGTGCGCCGTGGCCCGGGGGCGGTGGTGCGCGCGCAGGGTCAGGTCGGGCCGATGCGCATCGAGTGGGGCCCGTCGCAGCGGCACTACATCCGCGGCCACGAGATGCGGGTGCGCATCGACGCGCACCTGCCCGAGCCGATGGAGATGCTGGTGATGTCGCGCGGCCTGGCCGAGTCGCTGGAGGCGCAGACCTTCCAGCAGCTGACCAGCCTGCAGCAGACCGAGATCGGTGACAGCATGCCCGAGGAGGGCCGCTGGCTCTCGATGTTCGAACGCATCGAGGTCGATGCGGCGCCGCCCACCTTCGCGCAGAACTTCGTCGTCGTCTCCAGCTGCGTGCCGCACGCGCGCCACTGGGCCGCCGGCGAGTTGGCGGTGCGGCTGATGCGTGCCCGCGCGCAGTGGCTGGCACCCCATGCGCCGCTGGTGCTGATGACGATGCGCGGGCGCCTGTACCTGCGGACCGAGGCGGGCACCTTCGACGAGACGCTGCTCGACGGCGTGCGCATGCTGGCCGACGCCGCTGCGCTGCGCGCCCGCAAGATCAGCACGCGGGCGGGCCGCGCCGCCAGCGCGGAGGCCCTGGCGGCGCAGACGGCGCATGTCGCGCAGCTGCGCCAGTCGGTGTTGGGCGGCAGGGCGCTGGCCACCGGTTTGGCGGCCGCACCGGTGAGCGAGGCAGCCTCCGGCGCCGCACAGGCAGCGCCGTTGGCCCCGTCCGGGCCGCAGCACGACCCCATCGAAGGCATGGCCGCGCACACGCTGCCCGGGCTGGACTTCGACGAATTCAATGACGCCGACGACGCGGACCTGCCAAACGAGCTGCCGCCGCTGGGCGAGCCCGTGCCGACCGACTTGCAACTGTGACGCGCGGCGTTTGAGCCCCGTGGTCGTCCAAGGCCCTCCATAGCCGCACGGGCGCGGCTTCTCAGCGTTCCGCGATCGCGGCCAGCTTTTCGCGTGAGAGCACGACCAGCCGGGTCGGCTCGATGCGCAGGGCGCCCTCGCGCTCGAAACCCTTGAGTTCCTGGTTGACCCGCTGTCGTGAGGCGCCCACCAGCTGGGCCAGGTCCTCCTGGGCGAGCTGCAGGCCGATGCGGATCTCCTCACCGTTGGTGATGCCGTAGCTGCGCGCCAGCAGCAGCACCTGCTTGGCCAGGCGCGAGGCCAGCGGCTTGGTGTTGAGGTCCTCGAAGACGTTGAACATGAGCCGCAGGCGGCGGCAGTTCAGCCGCAGCAGGGCCTCGGACAGCTCGCTGTGGCGTGCCAGCAGGTCGTTGAAGTCGTGCTTGCGCACGATCAGCAGCGTGGTGGGGCCGTGCGTGGTGGCGTCGTGGGTGTGCGGCAGGCCATCGAACAACGAGATGTCGCCGAACCAGGTGCCTGGCTCCACGTAGGTCAGCGTGATCTGCTTGCCCGAGATCGACACCGAGCTGACGCGCACGGCGCCGCTGGCCACGCCGATCCAGTCCACCGCCGGGGCGCCGCGGGTGCCGATCTGCACGCCGTCGGGGTAGCGCCGGATCACGGTGCGCGCCAGGATGTCGTGCCGCAGCGCCGGGGACAGCTTGGAGAACCAGGCGCCGCGGTCGATCTGCTGGCGTTCGTCGGTGGTCAGGACGGGAGTGGTCATGCGGCTCGGGGAGGGGGCTTCGGCAGGGAAGAGTTCGGGGACGGTCTCGGCGTGGATCAGCCGAAGGTGGCCCGGCGCTTCTCGTGCCAGGCGGCCAGCCCCTCGGCGCCGTTGTCGTGGTTGACGTTGGCGACGAAGGCGTCGCGCTCGCGGTCGAGGTGGTCGGACAGCGCGGCGCTCGGGTTGGCCACCAACTCCTTGACCGAGGCCAGCGCGTTGGGCGCCATCGCGGCCAGCTCGTCGGCCAGCGCCAGCGCGGTGGCCAGCGCTTCGCCCGGGGCGCACAGCCGGTTCACCAGCCCGCTGCGCTGCAGGTCCTCGCCGCTGCGGGTCTGTGCCAGCCACAGCCACTCCAGCGCCTGCTGGCGCGGCAGCCCGGCGGCGAGGTGCCAGCTGGCGCCCCCGTCCGGTGAGAAGCCGATGCGCCCGTAGGCCAGCGTGAACTTGGCTTCGCGCGAGGCGACCAGCAGGTCGCAGGCCAGCGCCAGCGAGCAGCCGGCGCCGGCCGCGGCGCCTTCAACAGCGGCGATCACCGGCTTCGGGCATGCCCGCAGGGCCTCGACCCAGCGGTGCAGGGCATCGACGCGCTCGGCCTGCTGCTGCGGCTGCCCGCGCACGGCCTGCAGCTGGCCCAGGTTGCCTCCGCCGCTGAAGTGCCCGGCCGCGCCGGTCAGCACGATGGCGTGCACCTGCGGGTCGCCCTCGGCCAAGCCGATGGCCTCGGTGCCGGCGGCATAGAGCTCCGGCGACAGCGCGTTGCGCGCCGCCGGATCGCTGAGGGTCAGGACCAGGGTGCTGCCCTGGCGGGAGACGAGGAGTTCGGCTGGCATGGCGGGGCTCGGTTCGAGGGGGGCGGTTCCAGTCAGGCACAGCGGCACCTGATCACCGGTGGCTGGCGGTCGCGCTGAATTGTGCAGCAAAAAAGCACGATCGTTCGTGCTTATTTTGATGCGCCAGAAGGGATGCGGCGGCGGTGATCTGCCGGAGGCGGGGCACCGGGTCAGGCCACCGGCAAACGCCGCTGCAACCGCTCCAGCGCGGCCTGCAGGGTCTCGTCGCGCTTGGCGAAGCACAGGCGGGCGACCTGCTGGTTGCGCCCGTCGGCGTAGAAGGCCGACAGCGGGATGGCCGCGACGCCGACCTCGCGCGTCAGCCAGCGGCAGAAATCGGCTTCGTCGAGTGCGGCGATGTCGGCGTGCAGACCGCTGTAGTCCACGCACTGGAAGTAGGTGCCTTCGCAGGACAGCAGGCGCAGCGGCGTGCCGGCCAGCCCGGCGCGGAACAGGTCGCGCTTGCGCTGGTAGAACGCGGGCAGCTCCAGGTAGGGCGCCGGGTCGGCCATGTAGGCGGCCAGGCCGTGCTGCATGGGGGTGTTGACCGTGAAGACATTGAACTGGTGCACCTTGCGGAACTCGGCCATCAGCGCGGCGGGGGCGGCGGCGAAGCCCACCTTCCAGCCGGTGACGTGGTAGGTCTTGCCGAAGCTGGAGATCAGCACACTGCGGGCAGCGAGTTCCGGGTGGCGCGCCACGCTCTGGTGCGCCGCACCGTCGTAGACCATGTGCTCGTAGACCTCGTCGGCGATCAGCAGCACGTTGGTGGGACGCAGCAGCTCGGCCAGCTGTGCCATCTCGGCAGCGCTCCAGACGGTGCCGGTGGGGTTGTGCGGCGTGTTGACGATCAGCGCCCGGGTGCGTGGGGTGATCGCCGCGGCCAGCCGGTCGAAGTCGGGGCGGAAGGTGCCCGCGCGCAGCGGCACGCGCACCGGCGTGGCGCCAGCCAGCGTGATCGCCGGCTCGTAGCTGTCGTAGCAGGGCTCCAGCACGATGACCTCGTCACCCGGGTGCACGAGGGCCAGCACCGCCGTCAGGATGGCCTGGGTGGCTCCGGCGGTGACGGTGATCTCGCTGCCCACGTCGTAGCGCTGGCCGTACAGCGCCTCGATCTTGGCGGCGATGGCCTCGCGCAGCGCCGGCACGCCGGCCATTGGCGGGTACTGGTTGTGGCCGGCGTCCAGGGCCTGCTTGACCGCGGTCATCAGGCGCGCATCGCCATCGAAGTCCGGGAAGCCCTGGCCCAGGTTGACCGCGGCGCACTCCTGGGCGAGCGCCGACATCACGGTGAAGATGGTGGTACCCACCCGTGGCAGGCGGCTGGTGACCAGGGGCGTGCGCGGTGTGGCAGGGGAGGGCGTCTGGGTCATGGCAGGTCGACGGGCAACGGGGGAGGGCGGGCGCGGATCAGAGTTCGTAGCCGGCCGCATCCGGGCCGCCCTGCATCGCGCGGGTGACCAGGGCACGGCTGAGGCGGTCGGACAGCAGCTCGGCAAAGGTGTAGACGAAGTTGCGCAGGTAGGCGCCGCGCTTGAAGGCGATGCGCGCGACGTTGCCGCCGAACAGGTGCCCGACCGGGCGGGCCACCATGTCCGCACCGGGGGCGAACAGCGGGTCCTCGCGCACCGCCATCTCGGCCACCAGGCCCAGGCCCATGCCCAGGCGCGCGTAGGTCTTGATGACGTCGGAGTCGATCGCCTCCAGCACGAATTGCGGCTTCAGGCCGCGGTGGGCGAAGGCCGCGTCGATGCGCGAGCGGCCGGTGAAGGAGGGGTGGTAGGAGATCAGCGGCTGCGTGGCCAAGTCGTCCAGGCTGAGCCGCTCGACGCTGGCGAGCGGGTGTGCGGCCGGCATCACGGCGACGTGGCGCCATTCGTAGCAGGGCAGGGTGACGAGGTCGTCGTAATCGGCCAGGCGCTCGGTGGCCATGCCGACCTCGGCGGCGTCGTCCAGCACCATGCGCGCGACCTGGTCGGGCGTGCCCTGGTGCAGGCTCACGGCCACCTTGGGGTAGCGCAGGCGCAGCGCGGCCACCGGGGCGGGCAGCACGTAGCGCGCCTGGGTGTGGGTGGCGGCGATCGAGATGGTGCCGGCCTCCTGCAGCGAGTACTCCTCGCCGATGCGCTTGAGGTTGGCCACCTCGCGCAGGATCACCTCGATGCTGCGCAGCACCTGCTCGCCTGGCTCGGTGATTCGCTTGAGGCGCTTGCCGTGGCGGGCAAAGATGTCCACTCCCAGCTCCTCCTCCAGCTCCAGGATCGCCTTGGAGATGCCCGGCTGCGAGGTGTGCAGCGCCTTGGCGGTCTCGGTGAGGTTGAGCTGGCGGCGTGCCGCCTCCTGTACGAAGCGGAACTGGTGCAGGTTCATGGGGCGGGGGGCGGTGCAGCCGGCTCAGTCGCCAGCGCCAGGGCGGCGGTGGCGAGCGCGCGGTTGACCGTGTCGGACTCGCCGATCGCGCAGGTGCTGCGCAGCTGAAGGCCCGGGTGGGTGCCGCGCAGCTGCTCCATCAGCGCGGGCAGGTCGCGCCGCACATGGCCACCGGCACCGAGGAACATCGGCACCACGGTGATGGCCTCGCAGCCCTGGCGGACCAGGGCATCGACGGCATCGGGCAGGCCGGGCTGCATCAGTTCGAGGTAGGCCAGCGCCACCGGCCCGTCAACGTGGTGGGCGCGCATGTGCGCGGCGATGGCTTCAAAGGGCCGGGCCCAGGCCGCATCACGTGCGCCGTGGGCGAAAAGCAGGATGCCGTGCATCGATTTCCTTGAGGGTTCGGTTCGTCGTCCGGGAAGGCTGCTCGGCCACGGGGCGCCCCGCGGCGCGCGTCAGCGGTAGCGCACCAGCCAGCTGAAGGCGCCCAGCGACAGCAGCAGGTAGATCGCACTGGGCACGCTCGCGGCCACCCAGGGGGTCCAGTTCTGCAGCAGACCCAGGTGCCCCATCACATTGTTGAGCAGCACGAAGCTGATGCCCAGCATGATGCCGCCGAAGACCTTCAGGCTGATGCCGCCACTGCGCCCGTGCAGGTAGGCAAAGGGCAGCGCCAGTGCCAGCATCACCAGGCAGGCGAAGGGGTAGAGCGCGCGCTTCCAGAACTGGATCTCGTAGCGCTGAGCGGCCTGCTCGTGGTCGGCCAGGTGGGTCATGTAGCGCCACAGCGCCGCGGTGGACATGGTGCCCAGTGGCAGCACCGCGGCGGCCAGCACCGAGCGGTTCAGGCTGGACTGCCAGGTGTGGCGCGCCAGGCGCTGGTCGGCGTCCAGCCGGGGCGTGGCGTCGGGCGCCCAGTGCGAGATCTGCACCTCCTCCAGCGTCCACACACCGTCGTTGCCCACCGTGGCGCGCGCAGCCGAGGTGCGCGTGAGCAGCTCGCCGCGCTGGCCGAATTCAAAGATGCGCACCTGCGCCACCTCGCCATCCGAATGCGCTTCACCGATGTTGACGGTGAAGCGGCGCTCGCCGTCCGGCCCGCGCACGCTGTCGCGCAGCCAGGCGCCGCCGCGCGCGACGTTGAGGTGCCCGTTGCGCGTGGCCTGCATCAGCGTGGCCTGGCGTTCGAACCAGGGGGCCACGACGTCGCCGATCACGAAGGTGAAGGCCACGAACCCCAGCCCCAACGCGGTCAGCAGCACCAGTGCCCGCTGCGGGCCGAGCCCGCCGGTGCGCAGGATCGTGAACTCGGACGACTGGGCCAGCCGCGCCAGGGCGTAGATCGCCCCGATCAGCAGCGCGATGGGCAGCAGCTCATAGACGTGGCCGGGCACCTGCATCAGGCACACCAGCAGGGCACGGCCGACGCTGTAGCCATTGCGGCCGATGCGGTCGACCTCGTCGATGAGGTCGAAGAAGAAGAACAGACCGAGGAAGGCCGCGGCCACGAAGCCGGTGGCGCCGAGGATCTCCCGGTACAGCAGGCGGCGGACGGTGCGCATGGGCAGGCTCCGGCGGGTGGGGCGCGTGGCTCAGCGCGGGGTGGCCGTGCGCCACAGCAGCGGGCGCGCCACCCCTCGGGCACGCCACCACAGCTGCGCCAGCGCCAGCACCGCGATGCTGCCGTGCACGGCCAGCATCGCCGCACCCAGGCTGAGGCGGCCGCCGGCGACCCAGGCCTGGCTGAGGTTGAGCAGGTTGAAATACACCACGAAGCTCAGCAGGGCGTACAGCAGGGACCAGGAGTTGGCCCGCCGCACGTCACCCGACACCAGGCCGAGCCCCAGGATGACCAGGTTGACCGCCGCGGCCACCTGACCGAAGCGGTAGGCCAGCTCGGCGTCGCCCTCGCGGCTGCGCTGCGTCAGCAGCTCCAGCGAGCTGCGGGTCTTGGGTGGCGGGGCGTCTAGCGCGCTGCTGCGCGCCTCGTTCAGGCGCACCTGGTAGCTGTCGAACCGGGAGATGGTGCGCGAGCCGCCGTCCAGATCCAGGTCGGTGCGCGCACCGTGGCGCAGCGTGAGCTGGCGGGCGTTGTCGCTGGTCACCTCGATGCTGCCGGCCTGTGCGGTGGTGACGGACTCGCGGTCCTCGCGCTGGTCGAGGATGAAGATGTTGCGCCCGGTGCCCTCCTGCGGCGCTTCCTTGTCGATGAAGAAGACGCGCTGGCCGCTGCGCGAGGTCTGGAATTGCCCGGGAGCGACGCGGGACAGGTCGGAGCGCTGCTCGTAGCGCTCCCGCAGGCTGGCGATGTTCTGGTTTGCCCAAGGCCAGACCGACAGCACCATCGCCGCGATCAGCAGCAGGATCGGCGCTGCAAAGCGCAGCACCGGGCGCAGGAACCGCCACAGTGACTGGCCGCTGCTGAACCAGATCGCCATCTCGCTGTCACGGTGCTGGCGCGTGAGCGTGGAGACCACCGCCACGAAGATCGAGAGGCTGAGCACCGTGGGCAGGTGGCCGAGCATGACGTAGCCCAGCATCAGGGCCACGTCCTGCGGCGACACGCGCCCGCCCGCCGCCTGGCCGAGGGTGCGGATGAGCATCATCGTCACGACGATGGTGACGACCACCACGACGGTGCCGCCGAAACTGCGGGACAGCTCCTTGCGCAAAGAGGAATCGAATAACATCAGTTCGTTTCAAATGAACTCGGAATTATGGACGCTCAAACCCTCCTGGCCAGTGCCGATCAGTTGCACGATCAGGTCGCCGATGCCCTGATTCTCGTGTTGCCGGCGCAGCGCGAGGCCTGCGCGGCGGGCGATGCCTGGCAGGGATTGCTGGACGATGCGCTGGCGCAGGGCGACCTGGAGCTGAAGGCCGGCCGGGTGCTGTATCTGCACCGGCCTGCCGGCATGAAGGTGGCGCGCCTGGTGCTGGCCGTGACCAGTGACGCGGCGGGGGTGTCGGCCTGGCAGATGGAGCGGGCTGTGGTCGCGGCGATGGGGGCACTCAAACAGGGTGGCGCCAGGTCGTTGCTGGTGGCCTGGGGCGGCCAGCAGGCGCTGGGGCCGGATGTCGCCGAGGCGGTGGTGCGGGCGGTACAGGGCCAGCAATACATTTACCGCCACACCAAGCCGAGCGCCGTTGCGCCCACGCGCATCGACAAGTTGTTGCTGGCCTGCGGCAAGGCCGAGCAGGCCAGCATGCGCGAGGCGCTGCGCCGCGGCCAGGCCCTGGCGGCCGGCATCGAACTGGCGCGCGACTGTGCCAACCGCCCGGGCAATCACTTCACGCCGACCCTGCTGGCCCAGCAGGCGCAGGCGCTGGCCTCGTCCCACGACCTGAAGCTCGAGGTGCTGGACCGCAAGGCGATCGAGAAGCTCGGCATGGGGTCCTTCCTGGCCGTTGCCAAGGGCTCCGACGAGCCGCCGCAGTTCATCGTGCTGCAGTACCAGGGGGCGGCCAAGAAGGTGGCGCCGCAGGTGCTGGTCGGCAAGGGCATCACCTTCGACAGTGGCGGCATCTCGCTCAAGCCTGCCGCCGAGATGGACGAGATGAAGTTCGACATGGGGGGCGCTGCCAGCGTGCTGGGCGTGTTCCGTGCCGTGGCCGAACTCCGGCCGAAAATCAACCTGATCGGCCTGATCCCCTCCTGCGAGAACCTGCCCAGCGGCCGGGCGGTCAAGCCGGGCGATGTGGTCACGAGTCTGTCGGGCCAGACCATCGAGATCCTCAACACCGACGCCGAGGGGCGGCTCATCCTCTGTGATGCGCTGACCTACGCCGAGCGCTTCAAGCCCGCCGCGGTGGTGGACATTGCCACCCTGACCGGGGCCTGCGTGATTGCCCTGGGTCACCACCGCAGCGGCCTGTTCAGCAGCGATGACGCGCTGGCAGCCGACCTGCTGGCCGCTGGCGATGCCGCGGCCGACCCGGCCTGGCGCCTGCCGCTGGACGAAGAGTACGACGAGGCCCTCAAGAGCCATTTTGCGGACATGGCGAACGTGGGCCCGCGCCCGGGTGGTGCCATCACCGCTGCGATGTTCTTGAAGCGCTACACCGCGAAGTACCGCTGGGCGCACCTGGACATCGCCGGCACTGCATGGAAGAGCGGCGCTGCCAAGGGAGCCACCGGGCGGCCGGTCGCGCTGCTGACGCACTGGCTGTTGAAGCAGGCGGATCAGACCGCGCAGGCACGCAAGCGAGCCACTTGAGGGGCCGTGCTTGACCGCCGTGGCGTTTCACTTCAACGTCGCCGATCGGCGCGACTACGTCTGCCGGCTGCTGCGCAAGGCCTGGCGTGCCGGTGCGCGCGTCGTGGTCGCGGGCGACGAGCACACGCTGGACGACCTGAATCGTCAGCTCTGGGTGTTCGAGCCGCTGGAGTTCCTGCCGCACTGGCGAGGCATCGACCTGGCGGGCCTGCCCGCTCGGCTGGCGGACACGCCGCTGCTGCTGCTCGACCGGCCGTCGGCCGAGCGCGGGCATGGCGTGCTCGTCAACCTGCTCCAGGACGTGCCGCCGCGCTACGCGGACTTCGCGCGCCTGATCGAGGTGGTCAGCCTGGCCGAATCGGATCGCGCTGCTGCGCGCCAGCGCTGGCGGCACTACGCCGGGGCGGGCCTGGGCATCGAGCGCCATGAGGTGGGTGCATGAGGCGGGACCATCCTGGGGCCTGCCCTGGCTTGCTACTGGCGGGAGTGTTGCGGTGAGTGCACAGGTGCGACCCCGGATCGACGAGGTGCCGACGCTCACCGAGGTGATCGGTTTCTCCGAGGCCGCGGCCAGTGCGGCTGGTGCAGCGCCTGTGCCACCAGCAGCGCCGATGTCGGCGCTGGATGCCAGCGATGGTGCAGTCTCTGGCAGCGGTTTTGGTGCCGGTTGTGGTGCCGTTCCCGGCCGGGGTGATGCGGCCGACCTGCTGGCTCTGGCGCCCCTGGCCGAGGCCGATGTTCCAGTGGAGGCCTGGCTGGCGGTGGCTGAGTCCCAGATCAGCCAGCAGGTGCTCAGCGATGTGCAGCGCCAGGTGGATCGCATGTTCGAGTACCGCGTGCGCGAGGCGCTCGGTCCCGCTTTGGCCCGCCTGACAGACCAGTTTGTCGAGGAAACCCGGCGTGAGTTGAGCCTGACGCTGCGCGACATTGTCAAACGTGCAGTGGCGCAGGAACTCGCCCGTCTGCGGCTGCGCTGAGATGGGCAGTGGACGGGTTTGACAGTCACGTGGCTGGCACCATAAACCCCCGGGTAAATACTGACGGTGCGGGGTCTCGCACAAACGTTGTGCATGGGTCCCTGATTCGGTGAGGGAATGGCGCCGTGTTTGTCGCGGACAACGCTCGTTCCGGGCCCTGGCACACTGGGTGCTTGCCGAATGGATCGCGCACTGGAATTCGGGTAAGGTGCGCGCACGAGATCATTCTCGGTATGCCCATCCCTTGGTATTTACTGGAGAGTTTCCCCATGCTTCACAAGTTCAGTGTCGTCGTCGGTGCCATCGCCTTCACGGCGGCCGGTTTGGCTTCCGCTCAGGAGGCGGTGGTCAAGATCGGTCATGTGGGCCCGACCAGCGGCGGCATCGCCCACCTGGGCAAGGACAACGAGAACGGAGCCCGCATGGCCATCGATGAACTCAACGCCAAGGGCGTGACGATCGGCGGCAAGAAGGTCAAGTTCGAGCTGCTGGCCGAAGACGATGCTGGCGATCCGAAGCAGGGTACTGCTGCAGCCCAGAAACTGATCGATTCCAAGGTCGTCGGCGTGGTTGGCCACCTGAACTCGGGTACCTCGATCCCGGCGGCCAAGATCTACAGCGACGCCGGCGTGCCGCAGGTGTCGCCTTCGGCCACCAACCCGAAGTTCACTCGCCAGGGCTTCAAGACCACGTTCCGCGTGGTGGCCGATGACGTGCACCTGGGTGGCACGCTGGGTCGCTATGCCGTGAAGGACCTGAAGGGCAAGTCGATTGCCGTGGTCGATGACCGCACCGCGTACGGCCAGGGTGTGGCCGACGAGTTCGAAAAGGGTGTCAAGGGCGGCGGCGGCAAGGTGGTGGCACGTGAGTTCACCAACGACAAGGCGACCGACTTCACCGCGATCTTGACCACCCTGAAGGCCAAGAAGCCTGACGTGATCTTCTTCGGCGGCATGGACGCGGTGGCAGGCCCGATGATTCGTCAGGCCAAGCAACTGGGCATCAAGGCCAAGTTCATGGGTGGCGACGGCATCTGCACGGGCGAATTGCCGAAACTCGCGGGCGGCGCGATGGAAGACAGCCAGGTCGTCTGTGCTGAGGCCGGCGGTGTCGAAGGCGAGCAGAAGAAGGGCATGGAAGACTTCCGCACGAAGTTCAAGGCCAAGTTCAATGCCGACGTGCAGATCTATGCGCCCTACGTGTACGACGCCGTCAACGTGCTGGTGGCTGCGATGGTCAAGGCCAATTCTTCCGAGCCGACCAAGTACCTGCCGGTGCTGGCCAAGACCAGTGGCTACAAGGGCGTGACGGGCACCATCAGCTTCGACGAGAAGGGTGACATCAAGAACGGTGCCCTGACCCTCTACACCTACAAGGGCGAGAAGCGCGAGCAACTCGCGGTGGTGCGCTGAGTAGTGGCTCGTTGGCTGCACCGGGATGGCTTGGTTGCTGAAGCGGCCTGCTTTTCTGTTATAGTGTGCGGCTTCGGAGAGGTGGATGAGCGGTTTAAGTCGCACGCCTGGAAAGCGTGTGTGGGTTAATAGCCCACCGCGGGTTCGAATCCCGCCCTCTCCGCCAAATGCATGATCAAGGAGCCTTCGGGCTCCTTTGTCGTTTCTGGACGGATGATTCTGGTTTTCTCTCGTTGCTGCGCTGGGTGCGGCCAAGTACTCGATGTTCCCGTGGGCATGAAAAAAGCGCCAACCCGCTCGGGTGGCGCTTTAAACAGGGTTGTGAAGCCTCGATCCGGTCAGCGGCTGCTTTCCTTGACGATATACCACTCGCTGCCCACGCGCTTCCACACCAGAGTCTTCTGGCTCTTGTCCTTGAAGTCCTTCGAGGCATAGAGCTGTTCGAACCGGGTTTCAACCGTGTTGGCAGAAACGGTCCGGCGCTGGACATTCGAGATCTTCAGCTCGATCGGTCCGTCCTTCTTGAGCAGCTTGGTGCGGTTGGCAAACCACTTGTTCCGAGCGGTGCCACTGGGCTTGAAGCTGGCATCGTAGAAACTCAGGTAGCGGGTGACGTCCTTGGTTGACCAGGCGGTCGCCCAGTCGAGCAGGCGCTGTGACACCGGAGTGGTCAGCGGAGCAGCGGCCTTGACTGGCGTGGGCACTGGTGCCGCCGCTGTGGTTTGCGTGCTGACTGGGGCGGTCGTTGCGGTGGGCGCGGGGGTGGGCACTGCGCCCATCTGCTGACGAGCCCGCTCGTCCAGCTCGCCCTTGGGCGTCAGGCTGATGTCGGTGGCGCTGAGTGGGCAACGCGCCGCGGCATCGTCACCTGCCTGCCAGTAACGGCCTTCGGCGATGTCGTCCTGTGCGTTGCCGGCACGGGTGAGGCCCAGTGCCGCGACCAGACTGCTGGCCGACGCGTGGCTGCGGGCCTTGGCAGTCACCAGATCATGTCGCGCAATCACTTCGGCGCGCTTGGCGCTGTAGACCTCGTTCTCGGCGTTCAGGACATCCAGGAGGCTGCGTTGTCCAATGTCGAATTGCTGGCGATAGGCGTCCCGGGCCTTTTCCGCCGAACTCACATGGCGCTCCAGGTAGCCCAGTTGTTCGCCGAGCTTGCGCACGTCGTTGAAGGCGATCGCCGCCGTCTGGCGGCTGTCACGACAGGCCTTGTCGCGGGCGTCGGCCATCTGGTTGAGCAGGTTCGCCGATTGGCGGACGCGTGCACTGTCTGCGCCGCCGTTGAAGAGGTTCCAGTTCAGATACAGGCCTGCTGAGGTGTCGCGCTTCTGGTCGGCCACGCCGTCCAGGTTGTTGCCAGCGCCGGCCCGTACCTTGGCTTCCACGCGGGGGTGGAAGGCGCCGTCCCGTTCACGTGACTGAGATTGTGCAGACCGGAAATTTTCCACAGCAGCGGCAACGTTCGCATTGCGCTTGGCCACCATCTCCAGGGCTGCGGCCTGCGCGCCTGGTAGGCCTCGATCGAGATTGGCCGCCATGGGCAACTCGCCCGGAGGCATGCTGCCAACGATGCGGCGATACCTTTCGGTGACGTCGTGCAGGTTGGCGGCTTCGGTGGTGAGGTTGGATTCGGCCAGTGCCAGCCGTGCATTGGCTTGCTCGACATCGACACCTCGCCCCACGCCCGCCTTGAAGCGGGACTGGATCTGTTCCGCCACCTGCTTGTGCTGCACGTAATTTTCTTCGGCCAGTTTCACCAGCCGTCGTACACGAGCAACGTCAGCGTAGGCTCGCACGCTTTCCAGGGCGGTCTGTTCACTGGCGTCGATGAACTCGAAATACCGGACCAAGCGTGCGTGCCCCAGGCGGTCCACCTGGCTCTGCGTGGACAGGCCGTCCCAGAGCAACTGCGTGGCCGTCAGCGCCACGCCGGTGGAGGTCATCGACTGGTCTTCAGGTGCACGCGTGGCGATGCGATCGCGTGTGCGACTGGCCTCGGCCGACAGGTCCACGCGCGGGTAATAAGCACCGCGGGCCACGTCGACTTCGTCGCTGGCCGCCCTGAAGGCGTTGAGTCGCGCGGTCACTTCCGGGTTCGTCGTGATGGCACGCTGGGCGGCATCCTTCAGGGGATCCACCGGCTGGGCGATGGCCACCTGGCATGCGAGTGCAATCAGTCCGACGAGATGCTTGGAAGTCTGCTTCATATTGGGTTGATCCTTGCTCGGGCAGGTGGGGTGGAGGTCGCACAGGAAACCTCCATCCGGACGGGCCTTGTCTTTTGACCCGAAATTGTGCACGCATGTGCCACAATAATCCTTCTGAAGTATTCCACAGATTTGACGCCGCGAACAAGTCGCACCCGTCGAAATCCGGCCACGCCGGGTTGTGCCTGCATTCGCCCCGTCCCGTCAAGTTGGCGGTGAACTGGCCGATACTTCCCCGATGTTGCGTAAACCGGCTGCGACTTCGTGCGAGGTCGTCCACACCCAGTGGACGGCCCGGTTGGTTTGTGCCAAGTTGTTTCAGTTGCTGGTGGTCGGCCTGGTGTTGGTGGTCTGGCTGGCTGCGCGTTCCTCCCTGGCGTGGGACCCGGAGCGTTTGACGGCCCTCGCCAGCCGCCATGACCCCGCGGTGCAGCAATCGGTGCGGTCGCTTCTGGATACGATCGGCCGCGCGGCGGCCATGCCTGACGAGTCGCGGCTGGAGGCCATCAACCAGTTTTTCAACCGCCGGATTTTCTTCCGCGAGGATGTCGAGGTCTGGGGTCAGGTGGATTATTGGGCCAGCCCGTTGGAGACCCTGGTGCGTGGCCAGGGGGACTGCGAGGACTATGCGATCGCGAAGTACTTCAGCCTGCTCGTCAGCGGCGTCCAGCCAGCGAAACTGCGCCTGGTGTATGTGCGGGCGGTGTTGGGGCCTCCTGCTTCGCCGCCGGTCGCGCACATGGTGTTGGCCTACTATCCAGCCCAGGGGGCGGAGCCGCTGATCCTGGATAACCTCGTGCCCGAGGTGCTGCCAGCATCGCGTCGGCGTGACCTCACACCGGTTTTCAGCTTCAATACCGAAGGATTGTGGCAGGGTACCCAGGGCAGCGAGGCTGGCGATCCGCTGGCCAGATTGTCTCGCTGGCGAGAAGTGGTGGCCAAGGTCCGGGAGCAGGGATTTTTGTGATGTCGATGGCAGCACGACAGATGGATTGCAGGAGTTGGCGATGAGCCTGATGCGGCAGGTGTGGCTGCTGGTGCTGAGCGTGATCGTGCTGGCCTGCAGTGGCAGCGTGGTGGTTTCGGTATGGAGTGCCCGCTCCTACCTGGAGAACCAGTTGGCGCTCAAGAACAACGACAACGCCCAGATGCTGGCGCTGAGCCTGTCGCAACAGGGGGGCGAGCCTGCCTTGCTGGAACTGGCATTGGCGGCGCAGTTCGACACGGGGGCTTATCGCTCGATCCGGCTGCGGCGGGCCGATGGGCAGGTGCAGATCGAGCGGGTGGCGCCGGCCGTACCGCCGCACGCGCCGGCCTGGTTCGTGAGCCTCGTGCCCATCGAGTCCCATCCGGGTGTCGCACAGGTGTCGAGCGGCTGGAATGCGCTGGGTTCGGTCGAGGTGGTGAGTCAGCCCGTCTTTGCCTACACCGACCTGTGGCGCAGTGCCCAGCACACCGCGGCGTGGATGCTGCTGTTGGGTCTGGGCGCGTTGGGGGTGAGTACCTGGGTGGTACGGCGCCTGCGCCGAGCGCTGGGGGCGGTGGTCGATCAGGCCGAGGCACTCACGCAGCGCCGCTTCGTGCGTGTGCCTGAGCCGGCCGCGCCTGAGTTGAGGCGGGTGGCCCGCGCGATGAACGCGATGGTCGAGCGGGTGCACCGTCAGTTCACGGAACAGGCCGATGAGGTGGCGCACCTGCGGCAGCAGGCGCACATCGATGCGCTGACCGGGGTGTCGCACCGTTCGCATTTCCTGGCGCGCTTGTCGACCGAGCTGTCCAGCGAAGACGGCATGGCCACTGGACGCCTGTTGCTGGTACGCGCGCTGCACCTGACCGAAGTGAATCAGCGCCTGGGCCGGGCCCGCACCGACGAAGCGCTCCGGCAACTGGCCAAGCTATTGAGCGAGCCGGTGGGGGCGTCCGTCCCGGTGGTGGTGGGGCGTCTGAATGGCGCTGACTTTGCTGCCATCTTGCCGGTGGTTGGCAGCGCCGCGGCTGGGTTGGCCGCCTTCACGGCACAGCTTCGCCAGGGGCTGGCTCCCTTTGAAGGGCTCGCGGTGGCCCTCTCGGGGGTGGCTTGGCATCACGGCGAGGAGGTTGCGGCGGTGCTGTCGCGTGCGGACGCCACCCTGGCCGCCGCGGAGGCCCAGGGTGACTACGCCTGCCAGCTGTCGGATCAGTCGGATCCTGAGCAGGGCGAGCCGGGCGGCGAGGACAGTTGGCGTCGAGGCATCCAGGCGGCCCTGCAGCAGCAGCGCGTGCAGTTGCTGGAGTTCCCGGTGATGGACCGGCAGGGGCGCTTGTTGCACCAGGAATGTCCCCTGCGCATCCAATTGAAGGAAGGTGGGCCCTTCGTGGCGGCGACCCATTGGCTGCCGTTGGCGCTGCGCACCGGCATGACCGCACAGGTCGATGAGTTGGCCGTGCTGCTCGGACTCGCGGCGATCGAACGCGACGGTCAGCCGCGCAGCATCAACCTCTCACCCCACTCACTGCATGCCAGTGGCTTCGTTGGCCGCCTGCGCCATCATTTGGCCGCGCATGCTGGCGCGGCGCGGCGCCTGTCGGTCGAGCTCGACGAATCGGCGCTGCTGATCAGCCCGGCGACCGTGGGTGATCTGTGCCGTCAGTTGCGCCCCTTTGGCACGCGGGTAGGCCTGGAGCATGCGGGTGAACGCCTCGCCAGCCTGCGGCCGCTGCTGGAGAGTGGACTGGACTTCGTCAAGCTGATGGCCAGCATGGGCCGCGGCCTGGCCGGTGACGAGCGCCGCGCAGCGCTGCTTCGCGGCACCGCCCAGATGTTGCACGGCCTGGGCCTGGCCACCTATCTGGAAGGCGTGACGGAGCTGTCTGACCTGCCCGACGTCTGGACGGCAGGGGTCGATGGCGTAACGGGACCAGCGGTGAAGGTACGTTGACCCCCGCATTGGGGTGCGCGCAGTACCCTCAGATGCGTGGTGTTACAAAGCGGAAAAATGACCCATGATCGGTTCGGTGCACAGCTGGTACGTGGAGAAGGTGGTTGATTTCGACGCTTCTCGGTGTCGCGGCTGGCGAAACAGGAGTGCAGGTCATGGCAAATCGGGGGAAGCTGGCGGCAATCGGGCTGCTGTGGTCAGCAGCAGTTGTCAGTCAGGCGCAGGCGGCTGACGTCAACATGGTGTCCAGCCAAGCGGGGCTGCAAGCCGCGTTGGGTGGCGCTCCACTGGTCACTGAAACTTTCGAGGATGGTCACGCCGATGGGCTGGTGATCACTGCGTTTGGCGGGTCGCACGTCGTTGGTTTTCAGGGGCAGAACTTCCTGCATGCAGGGGTCTTCGACGCTTCCTTCGTCCAGTCGATAGGCGGGACGGGTGGCAGCGCACAGTATCTGGACAGCGTCAGCACTTCCGGTAACCAGGAAACGGTCTGGTTTTTGGGCCCGGGGCGTCAAGGGGTTGGCGCAGAGTGGGACTTGGGGGCCTGGGGCGTTGGCGAGAGCCTGAAGCTGTATGCCGTGTTCTCGGACGGTGAACAACTGATCAGCGAGATCAACCCAACCACCCTGGGTGGCCAGGCGCGAGGGTACCTCGGGTTCACGTCGAGTCAGTCTTTCTCGGCCGTGATCATCCGGGGTGCGCTGGGCCCGGGGGCGAATGCCGAAACCTATGCGGTCGACAATGTCGCCTTTGGCAATGCAGCGCCGGTTCCCGAGCCTGAGACAGCCGCGATGTGGCTGATGGGGCTGGCTGGCCTGTCAGGGCTGCAGCGCTGGCGTGCGCAGCACCGAGCGGTGGTGCGCGCAGACAAGTCCTGATCTGCTGGGGGCGTTACCCGTCAAGCGGCCTGCCGCATTTTCTCGCAGTACAAGAGGCGCTCAATCGAGCGCCTCTTGTCGTTGAAGGGCAGCAAGCACCCGTTGGATCAGGGATCAACCAGCAGCTTGCCTTGCTCGACCATCGCCTTGAGGATGGCCGACTCGGTGGCATCCGTGGCCAGGCCGAGTGCTGAGGCCAACTGCGTTTGAGTCAGCTCGATCACTTGGGTTTCCTGGCCGGCTGCGTAGTTGCCGCCCGCGAAGCCACCGCTTGAACTGACATGCAGGGTCGTGCTCGTGGCGCTGCCGGAGGGCAGCTCGACATGCAGGAAGTTCTCCAGGTTGTAGGCCCCGGCTGCAGCGTGCTCCCCGACCAGGAGATCGCGCAGGTCCAGCACGTCGCCGCCAGCCGTTACCGTTGACGACGCATTGAAACCTGCGATCGTGTCCTGCCCCGGCGAGCCAGCTGTGCCGGCGTCCGCCAGTGTCCAGGCAAAGACGTCGCTGCCGGAGCCCGATGTCCAGGTGTCGGCCGATGGGGTGGCCGAGTGGCCTGCGACGACGTCGATGGTCATCTTCCCGACCGTGCTGCCGTCCGACAACGTGGCATCCACGCTCACCAGGGCCGAACGGCTCCCAAGTCCTTCCAGCGACAGGGACTGCAGGTTCCAGCTGGCCGGGTTGGTGATGCTCGCCTCACCCGAGGTGCCGATGGTCACTTCATTCACACCGTCGGTCAGCTTGGCGCCATTGGGCACTCCACTGAGGTGAATGAAGAGCGGGCTGCCCGCGACAGCAAAACTCACGCTGCCTTGGTCGTTGTCCAGCACCAAGCGATCAGCGCTCGAATTGCCGCTTTGTGCCGCTTCGGCGGTGTGGATGGCGAGCACCTGATCCTCGGTGAGAACGCCGCTGTAGACGCGGATGTCGTCCAGCGTGCCCCTGAAGTAGGTTGAAGTGCCGTCGGTGGTCGCCTTGGCGTTGTTGATCCCGAAGCCGGTGAACTCGACGCTGAGGAGGCCGTCGGCGAAGGTGAAGCCACTGCCATCGAGGGCACCGTCCACCCAGATGGTGGCGGACTGGATCTTGGAATCGGTCGGGCTCTGCGCATAGGAGATCACGACGTGGTGCCACTGGCCGTCGTTGATCGCCGTGCTGCCGTACACGGCCTGATTGCCCCGCACCAAGCCGATGTACCCATCCGCGCTGACCTGGCCCCAACCCAGGTTGCTGCCAGGATCGACGGTGCTGGCGCTGTTGGCGCCGATGACGCTGCCACCGGTCTGGCCCGGATCGAGCTTGACCCAGAAGGCGAGGCTGGCGGACATGCCACCCTTGCCTTCGAGCAGGTCGGTCGTGGTCGAGGCGTTGGCGAGATTGACGTAGCCTGAGCTGCCGTTCAACACCACGGCCTGTCCGATGTGGCCGGCCGACAGGGTCGCGCCGCCCGTGAGCGTGCCCTGCTGCGTCGTGGCACTTTCGTCGGCGATGGTTGACCCGCTGGCGTTGTCGAAGGTCCAGTACTTGGTCGGCGTCAAACCAGACAGTGCGATGGCAGGGTCGACCTGGATGTAGACGCTGGCTGTTTCGCTGCTGCTGCCGGCGCTGACCGTGTAGGTGAAGCCGGCTTCGTTGCCGACCGTGTTGGTGTATCCCGAGGCCGGCTCGAAGGTGACCTTGCCATCACTGCCCAGCGAGACCGTGCCGACTTGCACGCCGTTCTGGAGCACAGGGATCTCGGCGCCGGTACCTGCCGTGACCGCCTGGCCATTGAGGTGGGTGATATGGGCGGTGCTGTCAGCGAACTTGTCGTTGTCGAGCAGGTCGATCACCACCGGGCGGTTCTCCCAGGTGCTCTCCAAGTCGATGATGGCGTCGCGCACGGCGGCGACCTGCAGCTTCAACTGCGAAGTCGCTTCAGCGAGCCCGTCCGTCAGCGTGTAGTGCACGACCGGAGCAGTGGCCGAGGTGTTGTTGTAGTCGGCGGCAGGAACGAAGCTGTAGCTGCCGTCCGCCGCCAGCGTGAATCGACCGATACCGCTGACGTTGACCGTTGTACCGGCGCTGTAGACGGTGCTGTCTCCGACGCCGGCGATCGTGAAACTCACGATCCTCAGGTCCGCCGTGGGCGTGTCTGCATCCTGGTCGTTGTTGAGCACATTGCCGCTGGCAGGGGTGTCTTCGTTGGTGCCATTGCCGGTCGCGCCAAGCCCGTCGGCCTGAGGCACGGGTGCATCGTTGGTGCCCGTGACGGTGATGACGAGCTGAGCGGTATCGGAGCCGCCCTGACCGTCGGAGACGGTGTAGGTGAAGGTGTCGAGGGCGGTGGCGCCCAGTGCCAGGGCGTTGGCGTTGTTGGCGACGTAGGCGTAGGAGCCGTCGGCGTTGAGGGTGAGGCTGCCGTAGGTGCCGACCAGGGCGGCGCCGAGGGTGCCGGCGG
>Ga0073899_10000188_pt1 | contig 57056 bp, 42 predicted proteins | sample KloWWTmetaKNB5Ph_FD_88975 | JGI IMG/M metagenome (GOLD analysis project Ga0073899, IMG submission 88975) | Active sludge microbial communities from Klosterneuburg, Austria, studying microevolution and ecology of nitrifiers - Klosterneuburg... | ecosystem: Engineered > WWTP > Aerobic digester >... | reverse complement strand
GGATGGAGTGCAGTCTAGCGATACGACAGCAACCCGCCACCGCCTGACACGAGTGCGCCACAGAGCCAGTTCCGGGGTCTAACACCAATTCTCCGACGGGATCGCCGGACTATTGAGGGGAGTGTGGTGCTGGATCGGAGGGGTGGTCAAGAAATTTCCTAGGGAAATTCCGGGTTTATGCGGATGTAGGGGTTGCGTAGTTTCGCGATGCTGGGCGCCATTTCCGGTGCTGGAGTGGGGCTATGTCTTATCGCGATCGAAAAGAGGTGCTAACGGCGTGGTACGCGGCGCGGCGTGAGCCGTTGATGGTGGCAAATCCGGCGGCGCCGTCGAAGGAACAGGCCGGCCTCGGGGCGGATTCGGCGACAGAACTGGCTGCTGCTGCGATGACCGCGACTGCTGCGACTGCTGCGGTGACCGCGACTGCTGCGACTGCTGCCGTTGCGAGTGCGGCTGCGACTACAACGGCTGCCGCGTGTGCGAAGAGCGCGGCGGTCGTTGCCGTGGTGGGTGCTTCAGTGGAGTTGCGGGACGCACCGCGACTGCTTGATCAGCTGCGGGCGCGGATTCGGGTGAAGCATTACAGCCGCAAGACCGAAGCCGCTTATTGCGGTTGGGTGCGACGCTTCGTATTGGCGCATGACAAGCGCCATCCGCGCGACCTGGGTGGGGCCGAGGTCGAGGCGTTTCTATCGCGCCTTGCGGTCGAGGGCGATGTCGCGGCGTCGACGCAGAATCAGGCCTTGGCGGCGTTGTTGTTCCTGTATCGCGAGGTGCTCGGCGTCGAACTGCCGTGGATGGACAACGTGGTGCGCGCGAAACGTCCGGCGCGCTTGCCGGTGGTGCTGGGGGTGACTGAGGTGCGGCGCGTCCTCGATGCGGTCGAACCGACCTACGCCGCGATGATCCGGCTGCTCTACGGTACCGGCCTGCGCGTGTCGGAATGCGTGCGCTTGCGCGTCAAGGACATCGACTTCGAGCGTAATGTGTTGACGGTGCGCGATGGTAAAGGTGCGAAGGACCGGGTGACGATGTTGCCGAGTTCGCTGCAATCGCCATTGCGCGAGGCGATCGCTCGCGCGCTTGCACTACATGCACTCGACGCGCGCGATGGATTCGGTGCGGTGTTCCTGCCGCATGCGCTGGCGCGAAAGTATCCGAACGCGGCGCAGGAGCCGGGTTGGCAATATGTGTTCCCGGCGCCGAAGCGCAGCATCGACCCGCGCTTCGGCATCGAGCGTCGCCATCACCTTGATCCCGACTTGTTGCAGCGCGCGTTCAAGCGTGCGCTACGGCTGGCCGGCATTGCCCGGCCGGCTTCTTGCCATACCCTGCGGCATTGCTTCGCCACGCACCTGCTCGAAGCGGGCGCCGGCATTCGCACCGTGCAGGAACTGCTCGGACATGCTGATGTGTCCACCACACAGATCTATACGCATGTATTGAATCGCGGGCCAGTGGGACTGATCAGCCCGCTCGATCGCGGCTGAGGCGTCAGCGCATTTTTGCCCACAGCCGTGCGTACTTCGCATGCGTGTAGCCGGCATAGGCGAGGTGAAACACGGCTCCTTCGCGACCATCAAGGAAGCCACCGCGGGCCAGATAGTTTTTCAGCAGATAAAACAACGGGTGCGTGTACAAATCCAGGAAACCGGCGCGTTGGCCACGGGCGGCACGGCCTTCGGCCCAAAGTGCGGCATAGCGTGCAAGCTTGCGGTAGTGCTCGTCGAGATCACGCACCGGCGTGTGCTCGAAACGAATATCGAGTTCGGCACACCGTTGGCCGGCGAGATCAAGGCGTTCGTGCACTGTATCCGGGCGATAACGCAAGCCGCTGCGGAACAGGCGTGGCAACCATTCGCGACCCCAGCCGCCGTGGCGCAGCGGGCGTCCGAGGAAGGTCGTGCATCGCGGCAACGACCAAGCATCCGCATGCGCGATGCGCGCGCTGTGCAAGAAGTTCTCCAGCGCTGCGGCCGCGTCCGGTTCGAACCACTCGTCGGCATCGAGCAATAACACCCAAGGTGTTTGCGCTTGCGCAATCGCGGCATTTTTCTGCGCCGCGAAACCAAGCCAGTCCTGATGCACGATTTCGGCACCGGCGGCACGCGCCACCGCCACGGTGTCGTCACTTGAACCCGAGTCGAGCACGACCACGCGTACGCACACTTGCGCCAGTGATGCGATGCAACGACCGATGCGATCGCCTTCGTTCAGGGCGATGACAACACCGGTCACGGCGGTGATAGCGGCGGGCGGATTCATTGGCGCAGCATCCGATCGGCATGCGCCGATGTCAACGCCGGGGCATGTGGTCGTCACGGCGAGGCTGATAAACTGGGCAGTCATTGTTGATCAGGATTTATCCATGCGTTCGCATCGTCTCTTGCCGCTGGTAGCGGCGCTTTCCTTTGCCGCACTCGCCGCAGCTGCCAAATCATTGCCGACCGATGCCGAAGCCTGCTTCCGCGAGGTCACCTACACGCTCGCCGACGACGCCATGGAAGGTCGCGGCACCGGCACACCGGGTAACGATGCGGCGGCGAAGGTGATCGGTGGCTGGATGGACGCGCTCGAACTGGATGCGCCCAAGCAGGGCCGCATGCAGCCGTTCGAGGCGAACACCGGCATTCGCGTCGGCACCGACAACCGCTTGCAGGATGCCACCTTCGGCAGCGACTGGACGCCGCTCGGCTTTTCCAAGTCGGGCGACTTTGCCGGCGACCTGGTATTTGCGGGTTATGGCATCCGCGCCCACGATCTCGATTACGACGATTACGCTGGCTTGGACGTGCGCGGAAAAATCGTGCTCGCGATGCGCTACGAACCGGGCGAAAGCGATGACAAGTCGCCCTTCGACGGCAAAAAGCCGACGCGCTATTCCGACTTGCGCGCCAAAGCGATTCAGGCGCGTGAGGCGGGGGCCATCGCGCTGATCGTGGTGTCGCCGGCGCAAACCGCCGACGAGCCAGACAAACTGCCGCCGCTGAAGACCATGGGGCCATTGTCCGATGCCGGCTTGCCAGTGCTCCAGGTGACGCGCGCCTTGGCGGACCGTTGGCTGGCCGCACAGGGTACGACTCTGGCAAAAGCGCAGGCCGCGATCGATGGCCGCTACCAACCGGCCTCATTCGCAGTGACGGATGCCAAGACGAGCGGCCAAGTGGATCTGCATCCGGTCATCGCGAAGACGCAAAATGTCGTCGGTGTGTGGCCCGGACGCGGTGCGCTGGCGAACCAGATGATCGTGGTCGGCGCACATTTCGACCACCTCGGCTGGGGCGGACAAGGCAGCTTCAAGCCCGACGTGCGCGCCATCCATAACGGCGCCGACGACAATGCCTCGGGCGTCGCCGGCATGTTGTGCGCGGCGCAGTTGCTCAAGGCGCAGACCGACACGGCCGCCGACCAGCGAGCAGTGATGTTTGTCGCGTTCTCGGCCGAGGAGATCGGTCTCGGTGGCAGCGCCTGGTTCGTCGAACACTTGCCAAGCGGCAACATCGGCGAGGTCGCGGCGATGATCAATCTCGACATGGTCGGACGCATGAGTGAGCACAAGCTCAACATCCTCGGCGCCGACAGTGCGAGCGGATGGGATGCACTGATCGCGGCTGCGAATGCTTCGGCGGCGACAGTGAAGATTTCCGCAGGCGGCGACGGCTATGGCCCGAGCGACCATTCGAGCTTTTACGCGAACGGCGTGCCGGTGGTGCATTTGTTCACCGGTGCACACGAGCAATATCACTCCCCCGATGACGACGCGAACTTGTTGAACATCGCTGGCGGTGCCGATGTCGCGCGCATCACGGCGGCGTTAGCAGCATCAACTCGCGATGGCGCACGCCTCGACTACGTGCGCACCAGCGCTGCCGCACCGAATGCCGGCGACAGCCGCGGCTATGGTGCTTATTTCGGTTCGGTGCCGGACTATTCGGCGATGGAAGCGACCAGCGGCGGCGTCAAGCTCAGCGATGTGCGCCCGAACAGCCCGGCCGAAAATGGTGGCCTGCGCAAGGGCGACATCATCGTCGGCATGGCTGGCATCACCATCAACAACCTCTACGACATGACCTTCGTGCTGCGCGAGCACAAGCCCGGCGACACCATCGACGTGATCGTGAAGCGCGCTGGCGCCGAACTGAAGTTGCGCGCGACGCTATCGCAGCGCCCAGGCGAAGCCGCACCCGCCGCGCATCCGCCAGCAGCAGCAGCGGACCCGAAAGCAGCAGCGACAGCGGTTCCGCACGCGAGTTTCGACGTCGGTTCCGAACCCGGCCAATCGCCGCATTGGCAACCGCGGGCTGGCAAAGCCGTGCCGGAACTGATGCGCAACGACGAACCCCATCTCGCCGATCTGCGCCGGCTGACCTTTGGTGGCGACAACGCCGAGGCGTATTGGTCGCCCGACGGCCGCCAACTCAGCTTTCAGCGCACGCCGCCCGGCGGCGACTGCGATGCGCAATACCTGCTCAATCTCGACAGCGGCAAGGTTGAACTGGTTTCCAGTGGTGCCGGCCGCACGACCTGCGGCTACGTCGATTATCCGAATGGCGGATCGTTGATTTATGCGACCACCGAAGCGGCAGCACCCACCTGCCCAGCCAAGCCGGATTTTTCGCAGGGTTATGTCTGGGCGATCTATGACAGCTTCGACATCGTTCGTCGTGATGCCGCAGGCGCGACCACGCCGCTGATTGCCGGCCCCGGTTATGACGCTGAAGCGACCGAGTGTTTCAAGGACGGGCGCATCTTGTTCACCAGCACCCGCAACGGCGACCTCGACCTGTTCCTTGCTGACGCCAATGGCGGCAACGTCAAGCAACTGACCGACCTGCCCGGCTACGACGGCGGCGCCTTTTTCACGCCGGATTGCGCAAAAATCGTCTGGCGCGCGTCGCGCCCCGAGGGCGAGGCCTTGGTCGAATATCAGGGCTTGCTCAAACAAGGTCTGGTGCGTCCGAGCCAACTCGAAATTTTCGTGATGGATGCGGATGGATCAAACGTGAAGCAATTGACGCATCACGGTGTCGGCAGTTTCGCGCCCTACCCGACGCCGGACGGTCGCGGTGTGGTTTACGCGACCAATATCGGGGCCGATGCACGCGAGTTCGATATTCGCTTCGTTGCTTGGGACGGCAAGGAAGAGCGCATCACCAGCGCACCGAGTTTCGACGGCTTCCCGATGTTCTCGCCGGATGGCCAATGGCTGGTGTTCGCGAGCAATCGCGCGAACAAGCCCGGTGGGCGCGATACCGATTTGTACATCGCGCGCTGGGTACCGTAACGCTTATTGCGGCCGCGTCACCCGCCACGCCAAGGCCATCGCGAACAACAACAGCGCCGCCGCGACCAGCATCGGCGCACCCGGCAGATGCAGGCTGCGCTGCGGGTCGATGAACGCGGCAAATGTCTGCGTGAACAGGCCCGGCCCGATCATGCCAGCGACACCCATCAGGCTCGACAGGCCGCCCTGCAAGCGGCCCTGCTCGTGCGCTTCGAGGTGAGCGCTCATCAGTGATTGTCCGGCGGGACCGGCCAGTCCCCAGAACGCCATCACCGGGATGCCGGCGAGCATCCAGAAGCCAGTAGGCGCGACGCCGTAAATCACGAATCCGACGAACCCAAGTGCGAAACCCAGGGCCATTGCCCGGCGCTCGCCGAGGCGCGGCACCAGGCGGCGCGTCAATCCACCTTGCACGATTGCTGAAGCGACGCCGACCATGCCGAGCGCAATGCCGACTTCCTTCGGCCCCCATTGATATCGATAGGCGGTGTACAGCACGAAAGTACTCGGCAAGACGTAGTGCGCGAGGCTCGACAGGAAGTGCACGCTGGCCAGTGGCAGCAGCTTGTCGTGGTTCTTCAGCCACAGCAGCGAACCGAGCGGGTTGGCGGTTTTCCAGATAAAGCGCGGCGTGCGCTTTTCCGGCGGCAGCGACTCCGGCAGGACGAAATAGCCGTAGCAGAAGTTCGCGAGACTCATCCCGGCGGCAACCCAGAACGGCAGTCGCGGGTCGATGCCACCGAGTACGCCACCGAGCGCCGGGCCGATCACAAAACCCACACCGAACGCGGCACCGATCATGCCGAAGGCACCGGCTCGTTTCGCCACCGGCGTGACATCAGCGATATACGCACCGGCAGTGGTGATGCTGGCCGCAGTAATGCCCGAAATTGCGCGGCCGATGAATAGCCAAGACAGCGCCGGTGCCAGCGCCATGAAAATATAGTCGAGGCCGAGACCGAGGTTCGACAGCAGCACCACCGGCCGCCGCCCGAAGCGGTCAGACAAGGTGCCGAGCACCGGCGAGAACAGAAACTGCATCGCCGCCCAAAGCATGCCGACGTAACCGTAATAGCGCACCGCCAATGCGGTGTCGTTGCCGAGAAAGCGCTCGAACAAATGCGGTAGCACCGGAATAATCATGCCGAGCGCAAGAATGTCGAGCGCGACGGTAATCAGGATGAAGCTCAGCGCGGCTTTGCGCACCGGCACCGGAGCAGGTTCGGACATGGGCACCTCGGACAGAGCGGCGAGGCTATCAGTCGGCAACACACGCGGCGATGGCTGAATGGGTGATGCCTGCGTTAGCCTTCGGGCATGCGTGTCGATGAACCACTGCCGCACAAACGCGGCGCTGCAGCAGATCGTCGGCGTACTTTTCGTCGCGATCCTGATCTCGCGCTTGACCAATCTCTATCGCGCCCCGAAAGGCTGAGACATTGGCACTACAATGCGCGCCCCGAACCGAGGAGCCGCACCATGAACACGATCAGCGAACAGGACATCGACGCCCTCGATCGTTTTCTGCAAGAGCGCTGCGAAGACACCAACGGATTCTTCAGCGTCGAGATGCTGGACGGATACCTGTGTGCCCTGCATGTGTGTGCACCGCCGATCGCACCCGACCAATGGTTGCCACCGATCTGGGGCGATGGCTTCGAATTCCGCAGCATCGAGGAGCGCGACGCCATGACCGAGCGCGTGTTGTCGCTGTGGGAAGACGTTAGCGCACGCGTCGGCGCAGCCGCCGAAGGCCGCGAAGAAGAATGCATGCCGCTGATCGCCGCGGCACCAGACATGGAAGACATGGACCCGGAACGCACCGACGAATTTCTCGGTCTCGCTTGGTCAATGGGTTTCTCGATCGCCATCGACCTCGCCACTGATGCCTGGGATGAGATGTGCGATCGCATCGAAGGATTGGCCGAAGACCTCGACCAGATCGACGAGTTGATGATGATCGGCACCGAGGAAGACAATTCCCCGGCAATCACTCTGGCGCGACGCATGGAAATTCTGGAAATCATTCCCGGCCTGCTCGGCGCGCTCGAAGCGCATCGGCTGGATGGGCGTAAACCGAACTGATTAACCGGTAGTGCGACGGCGGCGGCGCCAAACTCCGATGCCGCCGAGCAACACCAGCGCCACCACCGCGTAGGGGCCATAGCGACGCGTCGCATTTTTGGCCGCCCGCACCCGCTCGAACGCCAGGCGGGTGCGGGCGCTTTCGAATTCCGGCGTTGGGCAGTCATGGCCGAAGCGCGCACCAAATGGCACCAGCGCGCCCTGCGCGACATAACGGCGATACATCACCCGTGCTGCCTCGGGCTCGCGGTCGATCAGCCAACCTGTTCCGACGCATAACATCGCCGCAAACGCCTGTGAGCGCGCGGGCACGAAATTCGCAGCCTGCATCATGTGATCAGCCGCAACTTGTCGATAATGGAAGCGCGACAGATGCGCCGGTGTCGATGCCGCCAAGCGCTGCGCTTCATCGGCACCGATCCAATCGCCTTCGAGCTTGAGGTCGGTCGGCGGCTCCGGAATCCAGTTCCATTCGGCGTCGTAATGACCGGGATCACGACCATAGCTGCCACCCCAGATGTTGAAGTCGGGCGGCCCTTCGGTTCCCAAGATCTCCATGCCGGCATTGCGCAAGATCATCGCAGCTTGATACCAAGCTTCCGCGCGGCCGACCCGATCGAACCAAAATCCACCGCCCTGTGCGCGCCGAATCGCCAACGCATACTGCTGTGCGGCTGCACCTGCCGCCTCATCGGAGAAATACTGCAAGGCTTCGTCATAGGCGCCGGAACGCATCAGTCGCCGAGCAAGCAGGTCACGCAGCAATGGCACGACGTTGCCGTAATGGGCCGCTTCGTCGTCGACTGCTTCTGCAGCATCCACCAGATCCGCCGATGTCGATGCCGCATGCGTCGCCACGAATGTACGCAACTCGTCCAAGGTCAGCACACGGTCGGCGACATATTGCGCGTCCATCCAATACTCGCCGCCAGCCGCAAACAACGATTCCATGGCGGCAACGTAATCGCCACGCGCCAAGTTCAGTGTGCCGAGTTCGGCATGCACCTGACACTGTGGCTGCAGCGGCTCCCATTCGGATGTCAGCCCGTACTGTCCGCCCCAGGATTCATCGCGCGGGAAGCCGGCGGCGGCTTCGGCATAGGCGGTGGCGGCAGCATCACGGTCGCCCTTGCGCAACGCGAGTTTGGCGCGCACCCAAGCGGATAACGGTGAGGCATCTTGTACGACAAGACGCTGCGCAAGATCGAAGCGCCCGGCGCGATAAGCCACCGCGGCGAGACGATCGACGCCGGCCGAATTTGATTGCGGCACCGCCTCGATCGCATCGAGCAGACGCGCGATCGCCGACGCCGTGCCAATTCGGTAAGGATCGGATCGGTAGGCCTCTTCGTCGAACAATGCGCTGTCGTCGGTCGCCAGTTCTCCGGCGCGGGAAAACGCATACGCCACCGCGACGCGACGAGCGAGCGGTTCGGCGACCCAAGCCGTTAGCGTCTCGGCATCGGCGAACGCGCGACGCGTCACTATCAACACCGAATTCGCGCCGGACACCGAACCGGTTGCAGCCTGCTGCAGGTACAAATTCAATGAAGCGGTCGAATCGGCATCGGCATGCAGGGCGGCTTCCGCGCCATAACTTGCGACCGCTAAACCGAGCGGATCACGCCCGCCAGCGGCAACCAGATCGCGCACCTTGGTGAACGCGAGTGCCGCAGCATCGACATCGCCTTCGCGCGCGGCAATGCGCGCGAGCATGTACTGCGCCCAACTCGCGCGGCGGGCGTCCGCCCCAGTGTTCTCAGCAAGACTGCGCTTGAAATGTTCATAGGCGATAGCCAGTTGGCCTTGCTCCCACGCGACGGCACCGGCGACGTAATGACGGATGTCTTCGGGCAATCCGAGGCCGATCGCATACGCATGCGCGGCATTGGTTGACTGGCGCATCGCGACGACGCGCTGGTGTTCGCCGGCGTCGAGGTCGCGGCCTTCGGTTGCTGCACGCTCGTCGCGCTGCTCAGTCTCCGAGCCCCAGTCGTCCTGCGCTTCGTTCGGCACGAAGCGTGCATCCGGCGTCGGCAACAAGCGCGCGACCTCGACATGGAATGCACCTTCGGGCAAGTACGCGAGCGTCCGCGCACGATTTTCCAGAAGCTCATTTGGAAAGTCTGGGCCGCACGCGAACACTGCCGAGGCCAGCAATGCCGCAGACAACCCGATCGCCAATCGATTCCGATAGTTCATCGTGTCGAGCTTCCCTGACAGATCATCCAGCCAATCGTGCGCGAGGCGCCCGGTTTCAGCAATGGCGGCGCGTTTGATATAAAGCGGGCGCGTTCAGCATCGAATCGATAGCCAGCCAAGCCCTCGCCGCTCAAGCAATTGCGCGGCACGGTGACGCTGCTCGGCGCGAGCACATCGATCGCGTGGACGTTGCGCAACATCACATCAAAGCCGGGGCCGGTGCCAACACGCACGCGCTCGGCGTGAACCGGGCGATGCATATCCTCGTCCGCGATCAAGGCGCGCAGCGTTGCCGTCGACCATGCGCGCCGATCCAAATCCAACGGCAGGCGAAACCAGCTGACGCCGGCGAAATGCGCTGGCGATGACGCCTGCAATCGCTGCACGACAACCGCGGCTCGGCGCGGATCGACTGCCAGTTCGCGCGCTGTGGCAGCAAATATCGGCATGGTGTCGGCGTCACTGTCGATGGCGAGGATGCGGCCATCGTCGGCCAGTGTCACCCGCGTCGCATAGGCCGGTAAGGCGACGCGGAATGGCTTCGGCGTAATCAGTGCATAGGCGCGAATCCAGCGGAGCGCCTGCGCGGCGTCGAACAATCCGGCGCCGGGTTTGGCGACCGCATGGACCTGCAAGACACTGGTATCGACTGCCTGCAAGAGTTCCGGCAAGGCGTTGCTGTGCAGCCAGTCGGGTAGCGTGGTGATCGACCACTGCAGCGGTGCGTCTACGCGTGCCTGCAATGCGCGTATTTGCAACGCGTACGATGACAATCGCGAGCGCGCACAATCATGGTCGACCTCGACGCCAACGACACTGACGCCAGCAATCGTCGCCGCGCGATATGCGGCCATGATCAGTTCTGCGACCGCCACCGGATCGAAGGCCGGGGCAGCACCCGGGATACGCACGACCAATGTCACCGGGCGTCGTGTCGCTGCTAGTGCCGACCAATCGACAGCGATCCGCACCGGGCCGCGCCGATCGAGTTCGGCAACCAGCACGCGGTAACCGGCAAGCACATCGGCCATCGCGCCCACGGTCGTCGCCAGTTCCGGCGTCCAGCGGCGTTGCCAGATGTAGGCGTCGTGCGCCACCGGCGGCCGTTCAGCGGCACGCACAACACTGGTTGCGAGCAGCAGTAGCAAGAGAGTTCGCATGGCCAAACGCTAGCAGCAGCGACGAACGCCTCGCAGTCCGGCGTTCGGAAGTGGACAATGCGCCACCTTTTTGGAGTCTCGCCATGACCCGCGTGAACAAGCCGATCTCGCTGACCCGGTACCTGATCGAACAACAACGCGAGAAGGGCGTGATCAAGCCGGACCTGCGCCTGCTGATCGAAGTCGTCGCCCGCGCCTGCAAGACCATCGCCACCCAGATCAACAAGGGCGCACTCGGCGGTGTGCTCGGTAGCGTCGGGTCGGTCAACGTGCAGGGCGAAGTGCAGAAGAAGCTGGATGTGCTCAGCAACGAAATTCTGCTCGAAGCCAACGAATGGGGCGGTCATCTTGCGGCGATCGCGTCCGAGGAAATGGACGATCCGCATCCGATTCCGCATCGCTATCCGAAGGGTGAATACCTGCTGGTGTTTGATCCGCTCGACGGTTCATCGAATATCGACGTCAACGTTTCGGTCGGTACCATCTTCTCGGTGTTGAAGGCACCGGAAGGCGTGACCGAGCCGACGTCGGAGGATTTTCTGCAACCGGGTACGAAGCAGGTCGCGGCCGGCTACACGGTTTATGGTCCGAGCACGGTATTGGTGCTGACCGTCGGCGACGGCACGCACATGTTCACGCTCGACCGCGAACAGGGCAGCTTCGTGTTGACCGAAATGAATGTGCGTATTCCCGAAGACACCGCCGAGTTCGCCATCAACATGAGCAACATGCGCCACTGGGATGCACCGGTGAGGCGCTATATCGACGAATTGTTGGCGGGCAAAACTGGCCTGCGCGGCAAGGATTTCAACATGCGCTGGGTCGCGTCGATGGTCGCTGATGTGCATCGCATCCTCACTCGCGGCGGGGTGTTCATGTACCCGGTCGACGCCAAGTGCCGCGACAAGGGTGGCCGCCTGCGCCTGATGTACGAAGCCAACCCGATGGCCCTGATCGTCGAACAGGCCGGAGGCGCCGCAACCGACGGAAGCATCCGCATCATGGAACGGCAACCGCGTGGCCTACACGAACGGGTACCGGTTTTCCTCGGATCAAAAAACGAGGTTGCACGGGTCACCAGCTATCACGCGCCATGAAGTGCCTCTGCAGCTCACGTATGCTCGTCTTCCTGTTCCCGGAGTCGGTCCTGATGCGCTTCTTTTCATTCGCGGTGCTAAGCGTGATTCTGCAACTGACGATCGCCGGCGCGGCGCCAGTCTGCGCGCAGGAAGCGCTCCTGCCAGCGACACCGAAACGCAGCACGATCTGGGGCGAACGTATCGACCTGGCGTTGCTGCAAGCAGCGCGCAACCCCGCGCTGCAGTCCGTGCTGTACGGCACGGTACCGAGTGCTGCTGCAGCACCTGCCGATTGGAAATACGAGTTTGCCGCGACCGACTTCACGCCAGTCGCTGTGCGTGATGTGCCGGAACGACTAGCCGGCAACCTGAGTGATCCGGTCAAGCGGGACACGGCACTGCGCTTCGGTCGTGACATTCTCGCCGGCGTCGAGTCGAGCCTGGAATTTCGCCGCAACAACTTGGCCTATGCGATGGCCTTGTCGATCACCGCTTGCCTGCGCCTGACCGAACTGCGCGAATTCAGCGTCGATGAAGAAGCTCGTGTGCTGCGAATCGTCAACGATGCGCTGGCATCTTCGCCGGCGTTCCGCGAGAGCACATCGGCAGAACGCACCCTTGCCTACGACGCATTCATCGTGACTGCCGGCATGATTTCACGCATGGGCGACGATGCAATCGCCGACCATGATCGCGAACTCGCGAGCAATGCTCGAATCCTGGCGCAGGAGACGCTGGCCAGTTTCGGGCGCCGAAAGTGAGCAGGTCGTCCGAAACCAGCGGCACCGATCCCAAGTACGGTGATTGCCGCATCAGCCCCACATGCGCTTGAGCGTATCGTCCTTGTCGACGAGGACGCGCTTCAACACGCCAAGCACATGCAAGGCGAACAGGGCGAGAAATACATAGGCGCCGATTTCGTGGACGTCGTGCATCTGCTTGGCAAGCGCCTTGCTCGGTTCGATGAACTGCGGCAGCGTGAACAAGCCGAATAGGTCAATGACCTTTTCTCGCGCTTGACGCCAAATCATGCCGGTGATCGGCAGGGCGATCATTACCAAATAGAACAGCACGTGCACGGCACCGGCAATGCGGTCCGGCAAGGTCGGCGCCGCGACGCGCGTCGGCGCCTGATGCGTAATCCGCCAGAACAGTCGAAATAGCGCCAGCAGCAACACGATCAAGCCCAACGAGACATGGAAACGGACGCCGAGGAGATCGTCCCAGTTGCCGGTGATCCATTGCAGGATCAACAGTGCCGCCATGAACCAATGCAGGTTGCGAGCCATGCGGCCCCACGTCGATTGAGCAGTCGTCATTGCGATCTCCTTGAGATAGAGCGGGTGACCGCTAGCCTACGGGATGAGCGATCGCTGTTGTTGACCACCGTCAATCGGCGGCTTGATCGGACCCTGCTCGTTCGCCGCTGGATTCAGCCGCACTCGTCCGGCTATCGTTGGACCCATGGCGACCCATTGCGACCTTGAAGCCACCACGGAAGCGGCGTTTGCCCGCCTAGTTGCCTTGTTGCACAAGGCCAGCAGCGCGCGCGAGGCGGCGTGGGCGATCAGCTCTGAAGCGATCGCCACGCTCGGTCTGGAGGACTGCATCGTCTACTTGCTCGACGCGCAGGGCACCATGCTGAGCCAAATCGCCGCCTATGGACCCAAGTTGAAGGCGCCAAAGGTGATCGAACACCCGATCACGTTGCGAATCGGACAAGGCGTCGTCGGTGCCTGTGCTCAGTCGCGCGCGGTCATCCGTATCGGCGACACCCGGCTGGACCCGCGTTATGTCGTCGATGACGATGAACGCCTGTCTGAATTGGCGATTCCACTGATCCATCGCGACACCCTGCTCGGCGTACTTGACTCCGAACATTCACAACGCGATTTTTACGACGATCGCCACCTGCAGGTGATGCAACAAATGGCCGCACTACTGTCAGAGCGGCTTGCACAGTTGCACGAAGGTGTCGCTGTCGGCAGATGAATCCGGCGCGGTATGCGACACTCTTCGCGTTTCGTGTCCACCCCGATCCTGGAGTCGCCATGCGTTTCGTGCTCGTCGGCCTCGCCGTTCTCTGTCTGATTGTTGCGTTTGTCACCAGCAGTCCGGCCATTCTGGGTTTTTGCCTGCTCGCGGCGGTCCTGCTATCGCTCGGCGCCGTTTTCGTATTTGCGCAAGCACGCATCGATTCAACGCAGCATGGCGATATCTATCTGCCAACGCCGGAAGAGCGTGAATTGATGCGCAAGACGATGGAACAGCGCAAGCAAGCCGCATCCGCAGCGCCGGCGCAAAACGACGACGATACCCGAGCCACACCATGACCAGTCCACGCCTGTTCGCCCCGATGCCGGACTTTGCCAACGGCCACAGCATCGACGCTGTGCGCGCCGAGGCTGATTGTGCTGCCGCCGCGAGCGATCGCGCCCAGTTTTGGGCCAGCGAAGCAACCCATCTCGAATGGCAGCGTTTTCCGACACAGATCGAGGACGTCAGCTTCAACCTCGATGACTTCCATATTCATTGGTATGCCGACGGCGAATTGAATGTCGCGGTGAATTGCCTGGATCGACATCTGGCGACGCGTGCCGACAAGACCGCGATTTTGTTTGAGCCGGACGACCCGACGGAGGCGCCACGCCGCATCAGTTATCGCGAACTGCACGATGACGTCGGGCGCGCAGCAAATGCGCTACGCGCGCTCGGCATCGTGAAGGGTGATCGCGTCACGATTTATCTACCAATGATCCCCGAGGCCGCAATTGCGATGCTGGCCTGCGCACGCATTGGCGCGATCCATTCGGTGGTGTTTGGCGGCTTTTCCGCAGATTCACTGGCCGGACGAATCGCCGACTGTCAAAGCAAGTTGGTGATCACTGCTGACGAGGGCCTGCGTGGCGGCAAGCGGGTTGCGCTGAAGGCGAATGTCGACGCCGCCGTGGCCAAGCGCGAATGTGCCTGCGTCGAGACCGTGCTGGTTGTGCGCCGCACTGGCGCCGACGTGTCGATGCAGTCACCACGTGATCGCTGCTGGGGGGACATGGTTGCAAACCAAGACCCGGTCGCGCCGGCCGAGTGCATGAAGGCCGAGGATCCACTGTTCATTCTCTACACCTCAGGTTCGACCGGCCAGCCGAAAGGCGTGTTGCACACCAGTGGCGGCTATCTCGTGTATGTCAGCAGCACCCACCGACGTGTGTTCGACCTGCGTGAGTCCGATGTGTTTTTCTGCACGGCCGATGTCGGCTGGGTGACCGGACACAGCTATGTGGTCTATGGCCCGCTTGCCAACGGCGCCACCACATTGATGTTCGAAGGCGTACCGAACTATCCCGATGCCGGCCGCTTCTGGGACGTCGTTGATCGCCACCAAGTAAGCATTCTGTACACCGCGCCGACCGCGATCCGGGCGTTGATGCGCGAAGGTGAATCGCACGTTGTCTCGCGTTCGCGAGCCAGTCTGCGCCTGCTTGGCTCGGTCGGTGAGCCGATCAATCCGGAAGCTTGGCTCTGGTATCACCGCGTCGTCGGCGATGGCCGCTGCCCGATCGTCGATACCTGGTGGCAGACCGAGACCGGCGGGATCCTGATTTCACCCTTGCCCGCCGCCACGACGCTGAAACCCGGATCGGCCACGCAACCGCTGCCCGGCGTATTTCCGGCGATCGTCGATGCCAGCGGGCGTGAGATCGAAGGCGTCGGCGAGGGCAACCTGATTCTGCGGCATTCCTGGCCGGGCATGGTGCGTAGCGTGTATGGCGACCACGCGCGCTTCATCGATACCTATTTCAAGGCGTATCCCGGTAGTTACTTCACCGGTGACGGCGCCCGTCGCGATGCCGACGGCGACTGGTGGATCACCGGCCGCGTCGACGATGTGATCAATGTCAGCGGCCATCGCATCGGCACCGCCGAAGTCGAAAGCGCGTTGGTCAGCCATGCGGCGGTCGCCGAAGCCGCCGTGGTCGGCTATCCACACGACCTCAAGGGACAGGGGATCTATGCCTACGTCACACTCAAAGCCGGTGTAGAAACAACCGATGCACTGCGTGCGGAGCTGCGCAATCACGTCCGCGCCGGTATCGGTCCGATCGCCAGTCCGGACCTGTTGCAATGGGCGCCGGGTCTGCCAAAAACGCGCAGCGGCAAGATCATGCGTCGCATCCTGCGCAAGATCGCGGCCAATGAACACGAGGCGCTCGGCGATATTTCGACACTCGCCGATCCGTCGGTGGTGGCGACGCTGGTGGATGAGCGACTGAATCGATGAGGGCATGCACTGTGCGGTCGGCGATTACTCGCCGCTATCGAGATATCGGTCCTTCAGCTTCACGTAGTGTGTCGCCGAGTAATACAGCGACTCGACATCGCGGTCGCTCAGCACGCGCACCAGTTTGGCCGGGTTGCCGAGCCAGAGTTCGCGCTCGCCGACGGTTTTGCCGGGCGCAATGACGGCGCCGGCACCAACGAAGCCGTTCTTCCGAACTGTCGCGCCATCAAGCACGGTCGCGTGCATGCCGATCAGGCAGGCATCCTCGATGACACAGGCGTGCACGATGGCGCCGTGGCCGATAGTCACATCGGCACCAATAATCGTCGGATAGCCACCGGGGCGCGTGAATGGCCCATCGTGGCTGACGTGAATAATGCTGCCGTCCTGAATATTGGTGCGCGCGCCAATGCGGATGTAGTTGACGTCACCGCGCACCACCACGCCCGGCCACAACGAGACATCGTCACCGAGTTCGACGTCACCCATCAGGTGCGCACCCGGATCGACATAGACGCGCTGGCCGAGACGCGGCAACTGGCCTTGATAGGGGCGGATCGGCATCACACATCCTCGACACGGGGAACGCACAGTTTACGTTGCGCGCACGCACACGGGCGTAAACTTCCCGCCACGATTGAGGAACTGCCATGAACGCACAACTGCAGCCGGTGCCGGCAACCACGCCACAGATGCTCGCCGATACCTTGGCCAAGCTCAAGGCGGCACGCTTGAATCAGCCGCCGCCAGACTTTGCGCAACGGCGCGCTGATCTCAAGCGGCTGCGCGTGGTGTTCAAGGCACGTCTCGATGCCATGAGTGATGCATTGCAGGCTGACTTCGGCCATCGCTCGCGCCATGAGTCAATCATCTCTGATGGCTGGACGGTGCTGAAAACCATCGACCAGTTGTTATCGAATCTGCGGTCGTGGATGCGTCCGCAGTCGCGGTCGCCAGGCTGGCTGATGCTGCCGGCGCGCGCCGAGGTGCGTCCGATGCCGCTCGGCGTGGTCGGCGTGATGGCGCCATGGAACTATCCAATCAACCTGGCGCTGGTGCCCCTCGCCACGGCCATTGCTGCCGGCAACTCGGTGTATCTGAAACCGAGCGAACACACGCCGCGCAGCAGCGCCTTCCTCGCCGACCTGTTGCGCGAAGTATTCCCGGACACACAAGTCGCGGTGGCGTTGGGTGGGCCGGAAGTTTCGGCGGTGTTTGCCGCCCTGCCCTTCGACCATTTGATGTTCACCGGATCAACCGCAGTTGGCCGCAAGATCATGGCTGCAGCGGCAGCGAACCTGACGCCGGTGACGCTGGAACTCGGCGGCAAGTCACCGACGATTCTCGGCGACGACTTCCCGCTTGAGCTTGCGGCCGCCCGCATTGCCACCGGCAAACTGTTCAATGGCGGCCAAACCTGCATCGCACCTGATTATGTGTTCGTGCCGCGCGCCAAGCGCGACGCGTTCGTTGCCGCCTTGCGCGCAGACATTGCCAAACGCTTTCCTGATGGCAATGATTTCAGCGACTACACACGCATCGTGAATAGCGGCCAATATCGTCGTCTGCGCGGTTATCTTGACGATGCCGCGAACCGCGGACTGAGCGTGCAAGCCCTGCTTGATATCGATCCGGCGAAGGCCGAATCGGAGCGATTACTGCCACCGACCGTGGTGCTTGAACCCGGCGACGACGCCAAGGTGATGCAGGACGAAATCTTTGGACCGATCCTGCCGATCGTCAGCTACGACCGGATCGACGATGTGATCGCCTACATCAACGCCCACGACCGGCCGCTGGCCCTGTATGTATTCGACTATGACCGCGCCAACGTCGAACGCATTCTGACGCGCTGTATTGCCGGCGGCGTCACCGTCAACGACGCGCTGCTGCAATTCGCCGCCAGCGAACTGCCCTTCGGTGGTGTCGGCCCAAGCGGCATGGGCCACTATCACGCCAAGGAAGGCTTCCTGAATTTCAGCAAGTTGTTGCCGATCGTCTACCAGTCGCGCTTCACCGGCTTCGATTTCCTGCTGCGCCCTCCGTACAAGGGCGTCGCCGATGCGTTGGTGAAGTTCTTGAGTCGGTGATCGATGCCAATGTTGGATGAGGTTTTCGGCCCATTCGTTGACGCGGCGCATTCACCGACCTAATCTTACATTTGTCTTACTTATTTGGCAGCAGATGGAAACCACCAAACTGTCCAGCAAAGGCCAGGTGATCATTCCCAAGGCCTTTCGGAACAACCTCCATTGGGAATCGGGTCTTGAACTCGTGGTGATCGATACCGGAGATGGCCTTCTGCTGAGGCCCAAGGCGCCATTCGCCCCCTCGAAGCTCGCCGAGGTCTTTGGCATGTTGAAGGGCAAAGTTGTCGCGAAATCGGACGCTGAGATCGCGGCCGCACTGAATCAGGACGTGCGGAGGAAATGGCGTGGCGGCCATTGATACCAATGTCCTGGTGCGTTTGCTGGTCAGTGACACCCCGGCGCAGAGCAAGGCCAGTCACACACTCTTTGCGAGCGACGACATCTTTATCCCGGACACGGTGCTGCTGGAAACCGAATGGGTGCTGCGCGCCGCCTTCGACTTGAATCCTGCCGACGTATGCGCCGCCTTCCGGCGTGTTTGCGGCCTGCACAACGTCACGGTCAGCGACGGACAACGTGTGGCGCAGGTCATCGACTGGCACGAGGCCGGCTTCGATTTTGCCGATGCGTTTCATCTTGCGTTGAGCAAAGATCAGAACTCACTGAAGACGTTCGATGTCGGCTTCATCAAGAACGCCAGGAAGCACACTGATCGGCGCGTGGAGCGGCCCTGACAGCGACCGCGCTGAAAGCTCGATCCACACCAACCTTCGCGGCCCCTTGAGCAACCGGCTCCGTAAAGTCACGCATGGTCAGCGCGGATCAGCACTCGGCACATAATTTGGAAGCACCTGCTTGCTATTGATCCGGCGAAGGCCGAATCGGAACGATTACTGCCACCGACCGTGGTGCTTGAACCCGGCGACGACGCCAAGATGATGCAGGACGAAATCTTTGGACCGATCCTGCCCCGATCGTCAGCTACGACCGGATCGACGATGTGATCGCCTACGCCCCCGTACAAGGGCGTTGCCGATGCGCTGGTGAAGTTCTTGAGTCGGTGATCAGCCGCTCCATGCATGCCGCATCGGCACAGCGGCTTCGATTTCAATGTGTAGGTCGTCGCGGCAGACGTCGCCGTGCAGCAACATGAAGCACGTGTTTGCACCGAGTACGCGCTGTAGATGCGCGCGTACGCTGCCGGCTTCGGCGGGGTCGCGCAGGTAGACCCGGAGCAGTCCGTCGCGGGCGAGATCTGCGCGCGCATGCGCGCGCGCGCCGGCGGCGACGATCAGCGCATCGAGGTTCATCAGGATCTCGTCGAGTTGGGCCAGCGTGTCCGGGTGTTGCGAGGCGTGACCGACGATGCTGGCGGTACCCGAGATCAGCAGTAGCGGCGTATCGCCCGGCAACAACATTGCGCGAGAAAAGCCGGGTGCTACGGGACCATAGTCGCGCGGATAGGCGAATGCCGAGACTTGGCGCGGATTTTCAATGGCGATGCCGGGCTGCTTGGTTGCCAGCCAGTGCACATGCAGTTGGTCGGGCGGTGACGGCAGACCAATCGCAGTTGCAGCGGCGTAGCCACCGTCTGGCGGATGGTCGATCACGCGCGCACGCCCGGCGACGAAACGGCGATAGCGCTCGTCATCGCCCTCACCCGCATTGATCGCGCCAAAGTAATTCCAAAGACGCACGAGATGCGGGAATCCGAGTCGGTGGCCGTGCGCCAGTACCAGCCCGTAGGCGTGTTCGGTCGCCGTCGCGAGATCGCCTTGTTCATCGAGTTCGAGCGAGCCGAACAACCAATCGTCGCTGTAGCGCAGCGTGAAGTGCAGGTGACGCTCGATTCGTGGTGACTCGGCAACGTTCCAGAATTCGATGCGCGAACCGCCGACCAAATCGCGCAGTGGCAACACGACGCCGTCGGGATACTTCACATTCGGGCGGCCAGGCAGCAGGCAGACCAGCGAAGGTTCGTCGACGGCTGCAGACTGCGCCATTGGTCGCAGTCCATGATCGGTTTGGGTGGGAATGGATAGGGTCATTGCCGGGCGACACGCCGGAACGCATCGCGAATTGAAGTCGGGGCCATTATCTTAGCGGTTCGTTCGAGGACTCTGCTGCATGACCACCAACCCGCCCGATCTGCTGCAGATGAAACAGTGGTTGCTGGGCTTGCAGGATGCGATTTGCGCCGAAGTCGAACAACTCGATGGTGCAGCGCGCTTTCACGAAGACGCTTGGCAGCGGGCCGAGGGCGGTGGTGGCCGCACTCGCATCCTGCGCGACGGTGCGGTGTTCGAGCAAGCTGGCATCGGGCTGTCGCATGTCGAAGGAACGCAGATGCCGCCGAGCGCAACGGCGCACCGTCCGGAACTTGCTGGCCAACCGTGGACGGCGCTGGGCGTGTCACTGGTGTTCCATCCACGCAATCCGCATGTGCCGACGACGCACATGAACGTGCGGCTGTTCGCAACCCGCGGCGAGCAGCCGGCGTGGTGGTTCGGTGGCGGCTTCGACCTGACGCCGTTCTATCCCGTCGATGCCGATGTGCGGCACTGGCACCAGGTCGCGCACGCTGCGGTGTCGCCGTTCGGCGAGGGTCTATACGAAGAGTTCAAAACTTGGTGCGATCGCTACTTCTTCCTCAAGCACCGCAATGAGACGCGCGGTGTCGGTGGTCTTTTTTTCGACGACCTGCAGCGCTTCGATGCCGACACCTGCTTCGCGCTGACGCGATCGGTCGGTGAGTCGTTCATGCGTGCCTATGCGCCGATCGTGCAACGTCGTTGCAACGATGCTTATGGCGAACGCGAGCGCCAGTTCCAGCTTTACCGGCGCGGGCGCTATGTCGAGTTCAACTTGGTGTTCGACCGCGGCACCCTGTTCGGGTTGCAGTCCGGCGGGCGCACCGAGTCCATCCTGATGTCGCTGCCGCCGCTGGTGCGCTGGGAATACGGTTATTCACCCGACCAGGACTCTGCGGAAGCGCGCCTGGCCGACTACCTGCGTCCGCGCGACTGGCTCAAGGAATGACCGCGATGAGTATCTTCAAGAAACAAATCAATCTCGACGGCTCGGATACGCGCGCCAGCGGCACACTCGCGGAGGTACTCGGCATCCGCATCACCGACATTGGCGACGACTTTCTGCGCGGCACCATGCCGGTCGATCATCGCACCAAGCAGCCGTTTGGCCTGTTGCACGGCGGTGCGTCGGTTGCGCTGGCAGAAACGTTGGGGTCGATGGCTGGCTGGATGTGTTTGCCAGAGGACGGAAGCCGTTGTGTCGGCCTTGAAATCAACGCGAATCATCTGAAGGCGATGCGCGAAGGTGAAGTCATCGGCACCGCGCGGCCGCTACATCTCGGCCGTAGCACCCAAGTCTGGGAGATTCGCATCACTGATCGCGACGATGCACTGGTCTGCATTTCACGACTGACGCTGGCCGTGGTTGCGTCACGCTAGCGCGATGAACGCAACGCCGTTCGCAGAACTGTCTCCGGACTTCGTGCTCGACGCGGTCGCCGCACTCGGCTACGACCCAGACGGGCGCTTGTTGGCATTGAACAGTTTCGAGAACCGCGTCTATCAGGTCGGTATCGAAGGCGATGCACCATTGATCGCGAAGTTCTACCGGGCCGGCCGCTGGAGCGATGCCGCAATCCGCGAGGAACACGCGTTCACGCAGGAGTTGGCAGAAGCCGAATTACCGGTGGTGGCGCCGTTACTAATCGACGGCGAGACCCTGTTTGATTTCGATACGCAGCGCTTGGCGGTGTTCCCGCGCCGCGGTGGACGCGCACCGGAACTCGAAGGGCTTGAAGTCGCGCAATGGCTCGGGCGATTGATCGCCCGGATCCACGCCGTCGGCGCACGCAGCCGATTCGCCGAGCGCGAACGCATCAATGTCGAATTACGTGTGCGCCGCTCGGCACAGCAGGTACTGGCATCGGCACTGCTACCGTCGCATCTGGTCTCGCGTTACCAGCATCTGACCGCTGACATCGCCACGATCCTCGACCAGCGCTTCGACGCGGTGCGACCGCACACGCTGCGCCTGCACGGCGATTGCCACCCTGGCAACTTGCTGTGGACCGACGCCGGACCGCATTTCGTCGATCTCGACGATGCCGCGACCGGTCCAGCCATCCAAGACTTGTGGATGCTGATGTCCGGCGATGAGGCGCAGCAGGCTGCGCTACTCGAAGGTTATGGCGAGTTCCGCGATCTCGATCCCGGCGAACTTGCGCTGATCGAACCGCTACGCATCATGCGCCAGCTCCACCATGCCGCCTGGATCGCGACTCGCTACGACGACCCGGCATTCCCGCGCGCCTTCCCATTCGCCGCCGAAGCGCGCTGGTGGGAAGAACACTGCAATGACCTGATGCGCTGGCTGGAAGACCACTGACTGCAGCGCAATATCGAGCATTCGCTCCATCAAAGCGCCATCAGTCTTGTTTTACATGTGGTGACATTGCGCGAGAATACCGGGCCGATGAATGCCTCAACGACCAGATTGGAACCTGCGCTGCGCGATTGGAAGCGGCCGCTGCGCTATCTCGTGCGCGTTCCACGGCTGCTGGTGCATCTCGCCATCGGCCTGCCAGTCACCGTGCTGTGTTTGATGCCGCCCCTCGCACCGGCGCTACTGGCGTCAGGTGAGCGTCTCGATCACCGCATGATTCGCTGGTGGCAGGGTGGCTTGATGCGCGTGTTCGGCTTCCAACTCAAATGTGTCGGCGAACCTCGCCGAATGGCCACTCTGTTCGTCGCGAACCACTGCTCATGGCTCGACATCAGCCTGCTGCATTCGCAACGCGCGGTATGTTTCGTCGCGAAATCGGAAATCGCGCATTGGCCGCTGGTCGGTTGGCTCGCCAGCCGCGGCGGCACCATCTACCACCAACGCGGTAGTAATGATTCGCTGGCACGGGTATCGCAGGCGATGATCGAGCGCCTCAACGCTGGATTCGGCGTCGGCGTATTCCCGGAAGGCGGCACCGGCGAAGTCGACAAGGTGCGCACATTCCACGCCCGCATCTTCCAGACCTGTTACGACGCCAATGTGTCGGCGCAACCGGTTGCCCTGCGCTACCTAAGGCGCGGCCAAGCAGCCAAGCCGATCGGCTTCCGTAGCAAGGAGGCATTCTTTCCAAACTTCCTGCGGCTGCTCGGCGAACCGGCGACAGTGGCGGAAGTGCATTTTCTCGACCCGGTGCCGCTCGCAACCGAGGGCGGTCGCAAGCGCATGGCGGAAGCCGCACGCCGCGCCATCATCATCGCGCTCGGATTTGAACCAGCACCGCCACTGCGCGCGAGAAACGGTGATGCCGCGGACGACCTCGACCCAATCGCAGAAGCTGATCGCGTCGCCGAGGCCGATGTCTCCGCGTGACTTTCAGCCGCGTGGGTTGTTTCGCAATCCACACGTGCAATCCATCCTCGCGTCGAGTCCGATACGACGCTGGAGATTTCGTCATCGCCATCAACTGCTCGCATCGCGTTCGCGAGAAGTAATCCTCGACTGCGGTGATGGCGTGCGCTTACAAGGCTTCCATGCCATGCAAGACGTGTGCACCGAAGCGCTCGGACTGGTGGTGTTGCTGCACGGGTGGGAAGGTTCGGCGCATTCTAGCTATCTGCTGAATGTCGGAGCGCGCCTGATCAGCGAGGGCTTCGACGTGTTCCGGCTGAATCTACGTGACCACGGCGATACCCATCATCTGAACGAAGCCGTGTTCCATTCCTGCCGGATCGACGAGGTGGTCGGCGCAGTCGCCGAGATCGCGCGGCAATTTTCGGTACGGCCACTGACGATTGCTGGATTCTCACTGGGCGGCAATTTCGCGCTACGCGTGGCCTTGCGTGCACCAGCGCGCGGAATCGATCTGGCCCGAGTCGTGGCGGTGTGTCCAGCGATCCGCCCGATGAACATCCTCGACACGCTCGAGCGCAACCGGCTCTACCACGACTATTTCATGCGCAAATGGCGCGAATCATTGCGCCGCAAACAGCACCTGTTCCCAGATCGCTATCCGCACCGCCCTGATCTGTTCAAGCTCGATATGCGCGGCCTGACGCAAGAACTGATCCTGCGCGAGACCGACTTCGGCACGATCGAGGCCTATTTCGACGGCTATGCGATTCACGAAGGCCGGCTCGCGGCATTGCAGATGCCAGGGTCGATCCTGATGGCGAAGGATGATCCGATCATTCCCGTCGAGGATTTCACTGCCCTGCAACTGCCGGAACACGTGCAACTCGATCTCACCGAACACGGCGGCCATTGCGGCTTCATCAGCGACTGGTCGCTGCACAGTTGGGCCGAGGATTACTTGGTCGCGCAACTCGCCGTACACGACGGGTGATCGAACCGACCCGAGCACGGGGCCTGTGGCCACCAGAGAAAATCGCCGACCCGAGCTGCGGTGATGGCAGAATGGACGGAATCTCCGCCGCCTCGGAATCATGAATGCATCTGCAACGACGCTGGAATGTCCGTGCGGAATTCTGGCCACGATGGCTGCTGTTCTTTTTCCTTTGTGCATCCTCCGCAGCGTATGCGGCACTCGCGGATTCGAAGCGCCATCCGCTCGAACTGGAAGCGTTGTCGGAACCCGAGCGTGTGCTCGCGCAATTGCCTGCGCTGATCGCTGAGGCGGTCGGTCATGGACAGTCCGAGGAACAGGCGCGGCTCGAGTTGGCACGTGCAAACGCTTGTCGGGTGATGGCGGACTGGCCCTGCCAACGCGATGCCGCCGCGGCGGCGGTGGACGCCGCCGGCAAGTCGGGCGCCGATCACCTCGCGGTACGCGGCCTGATCGCAGAAGCGCGTGCCCGCATCGCGATGCAGGACTTCAGCAATGGTGAACACCGCCTTGGGTCGGCCGAAGCAATGCTCGCAAAGCATCCGGATGGCGGCCTGCTCGCCGATGTCATGCTCGCCTATTCGTCGATGGCCCTGCAGCTTGGCCGGCACCAGTTGATGCGCGATTACGCCCAACGTGGCATCGATGCGCTCGGTGAGCAGACCGCGGCCGTGGTGCGGGCGCGGCTGTTACGCAACCTTGGCCGGGCTGAACTCGAACTCGGCCACCCCGACGTTGCGCGCGCGGCAATGCTGAAAGCCACCACGGTGGCGGCAGCGCTCGACGACCCCAAGTTGATCTCCGAACTGGATCTCGAACTGGCACGCATCGCGCGCAACACGCGCGACATCAGTGAGCAGCGAGCGGCGGGCGAACGTGTGCTCGCTGTCGCAAAACGCTTCGACAATGCGCAGATTGCGGCGCTCGGTCATGAAGTGCTCGGGCTCGCGGCGCGCGACAGTGGCGAACTCGCACTGGCGGAGACGGAACTACGCGCAGCCGTGGCGGGTTTCGAAAAATTGGTGATGCAGACGGAGCAGCGGCGGGCCTTGCGTGAGCTGTTGCGGACACTTTTGCAGCGCCAGCCGGATCGCCGTGATGCAGCCGCGCTGATGGTGCGTCTGATGGAACTCGATGAGGCCATGGACCGCCGCGACCGGGCAATGGCCGGCGACGATTTCGATGCGCGCCTGCGCTATGCGCAACAGGAGTTCGAGCTGCATCGCCTCGCGCGCGAATCGGAACTTGCCGGCGAACGCGAACGCTTGCTCTCGGCCAGCAATCGCTGGCGTGCGCTGCTGATCGCCATTGCGATCGGCGGCGTTTTCGTCACCGCAACATTTCTCGTCCTGCAGCGCCGTGCCAATCTGCAGCTGAGTTCGGCCAACGCCAAGCTACGCCTCGCGGAACAACGACTGGAGCGTGAGGCGCGCATTGACGCACTGACTGGGCTCGCCAACCGGCGCGAGTTCGAGTCGCGGTTGTCACAGGCATTGGCGGGCACGGTGCAACAGGGATCCGCCGTGGCGCTGTTATTTCTCGATATCGACCACTTGAAACAGGTCAATGACGGCCATGGCCATGGTGCCGGCGACACGCTGATCCGCTGTTTTGCCACACGTCTGGCCGCCTGCATCAGTTCGAACGATCTGGTGGCACGCATCGGCGGCGATGAATTTGTCGTGCTGCTGGAAATGCCCGAGCAAGCTGCCGCGATCAGGGCCGCTGAAACGATGGCGACCGCGGTATGCGCGGCAATGACGGAACCGCTGGCGGTGAGCGGTCACAGTCTGCCGCTGGGGGCGAGCATCGGCATTGCGGTATCGCGATCAGATAGTGACGGTGATCGCCTGATGACGGATGCCGATCAGGCGCTCTACGCAGCCAAGGCGGCTGGCCGCGGTACTTGGCGTCGCGCCGACGTCCATTGAGACGCCGGCGCGAAACCGCTGATCAACGCGCGCGCGTCGAATCGAGATAGCGGAAGAACTCGGAGTCGGCGTCGAGTACCAGCGTGGTATTCGCGCCCATCGCCTGATAGCTCTCGAGCGTGCGCAGAAAGGCGAAAAACTCCGGGTCGGCGCCGTAGGTTTCGCCATAGATCTTGGTTGCTTCGCCGTCGGCCTTACCGCGAACTTCAGCAGCTTTGCGTTCGGCCTCGGAACGAATTTGGCGGAGTTCGCGTTCCATCTGGCCGAGGATTTCGCTGCTCTTGCCCTGACCTTCGGAACGGAACCGCTCGGCAATACTCTGGCGTTCGGAAATCATGCGCGTTTCGACTTGGCGACCGACGCTCTCAATGTAATTGATGCGCTTCAGGCGCACGTCAACGAGTTCGATGCCAAGTTCCGGCATCAGTTTTGACGCCGCCGCCAGCATTTCCTTTTCCAGCACTGCGCGGCCCTTTTTTGGCTTGGTCAGGTCGACCTGCGCCAATGACACGCCTTCTTCGCCCAGCGCTTTCACATCGACACTCCAATCCTTGGAGCGGATGATCTCTTCCAGATTGGTGCCAGAAATGATGTCACGCGCCACCGAGTCGACCAGATCGTCGAGGCGCGTGCGTGCGCCCGCTTCGTCGCGGACCGAACGCAGGAATTTGAGCGGGTCGATGATGCGCCAGCGTGCAGTGGTGTCGACCAGCACGAATTCGCGGCCAAGTGTCGGGATCTGGGTGGCGTCGCCATCCCAAGACATGATGCGCTTGTCGAAGCGACGCACGTCCTGGATGAACGGCAATTTCCAGTGCAGGCCTGGGGTATTCACCAGATCACCGACCGGCTCGCCGAACTGCACGAGGATGGCTTGTTCGGCCTGATCGATCACATAGGTCGATTGCAGAAGGCCGATCGCGACCAAGAAGGCAAAAATCGTGGCAATGGTCGACTTCATTTCGGCGTCTCCGTAACCGGTGTGGATCGCGGCCGGCGCATCTCGAAATACGGCAATGGCGCGGTCTTGCCGTCCTTCACCACCATCACATTGCCGATGTTCGGCAGGATCGATTGAATCGTGTCGATGTACATGCGCGCACGCGTCACCGCCGGTGCGCTGCGGTATTCGGCAAGGATCGAGCGGAAGCGCGCGGTTTCACCAAGCGATTGGTTCACCCGCTCGGTTGCGTAGCCTTCTGCTTCTGCAATGAGCCGGTTGGCTTCACCACTCGCCTTGGGAATTTCCTGGTTCAGCCGCTTGGTTGCCTCGTTGATCATGCGCTCGCGCTCCTGGCGCGCCTCGTTGACCTCGTTGAACGCAGGCTGCACCGCTTTGGGTGGCACCACGTCCTGCAACTGCAGGGTGACGACATGGATGCCAACGTCATAATTCGACATCGCCTCCTGGATTTCCTTCTGCGCCAGATTCGCGATGTCGACGCGTGCTGTGGTCAGCACTTCGCTACCGATGCGGTTGCCGACGACACGACGCATGACCGACTCGCTGATATCGCGCAAGGCCCGAGTCGGATCGCGCATGCCGTACAGGTATTTGATCGGATCACTGATGCGGTATTGCACGACCCATTCAACGTCGATGATGTTGAGATCGCCAGAGAGCATGAGTGACTCTTGCGGGAAATCTTCCTGCGCGTATTCGCTGCGCTCGCCATCGGTTACCAGGGTACGGAAGCCGAACTCCTGTTTGAGTACGCGCTCGGTCGCCACAAATTCGACGGTATCGATACCGAACGGCAGCTTGAAGTGTAGGCCAGGGTCAGTGATCGCAATCACTGCACCGAGCCGCTTCACCACCGCACGCCCTTCTGGCTGAACGGTGTAATAAGAACTGAAGAACAGCCATAGCAGCACCACACCCGCGATGATGGCGCCAAGCATGCCACGCGGTAGTTTTGCGCCGCCGCCACCCAACGGTGTGCGTGCCGAACCGCCACCGCCACGACTCGCGCGCGGTCCAAACGGCAACAACTCTGCTAGACGCTCTGCAGGCGTGCTCATCGACTTTCTCCCTTCATGAACCGCGAGCATAGTTCATTGCTCAGTCCTGTTTTCCGCGAATTTTCATTGCCGGGACTGCACGCGGCTTGCGTGGCTCGGGGGCAGAGATGGTGAATGGGGTTTCCGAGGTGGTCTCGGCCAACTGCAATTGCAAGGTGTATTCGCCTGGGCTCAAGTACAGGCGATGGCCGAGACGGATGGACTCGGCATACGGTGTCTTTGCGAGCCGTCCGCTGTCGTCCTCCGTCTTGGCCTCACCGTCCTTCGGCAATTTCTCGGCAGCCACGCGTGCTTCCTCGGCGAGTTTTTCATTCTTCGCGCTTTCCGCTGCCAGAGCGAGATCAGGATCAATCAGCAAATCCCATTCAAGCGGATTGATACCGGGCTTGGCATGGACTGCAATTTCCTTCAACAGTTGCTTGTCGGAATTCAGCACCCAGAGCTTTCCCGTACCGGCGGACTTGGCCCAGTAGTGGATGGTGGCTTTGGGCAGATCGGGGGTTTCGTCGAACCAGCGCGACGGGCGTGAACGCCAGCCACGGTCGCCTTCAACGGCATTGACGTGAAATAGATGTGCCGGTTTCAACCGCACATCGGCGGTCAGGTCCTGCACCGGCAATGCGTCCAGAATCCAGACGCTGCGCCCGTGCGTCGCCGCGACCAACTCGCGGTCGCGTGGATGCACGATCAAATCGTGCACCGGCACATTCGGCAACCCCGCGTCGAGTGTTTGCCACGCACCGCCGCGATCCAGCGACACATAAACGCCACGGTCGCTACCGACGTACAGCACATCAGCGTTGACCGGATCTTCCTTGATCACATTCACCGCTTCGGCCGGCAGATTCGCACTGAGCGATTTCCAGGTTTTGCCGAGATTCTCGGTGACGAAGACATAGGGAATCGCTTCGTCGTTGCGATACGTGTTGAAACTGACGTAGGCGCGTTCACGCACATGTTGCGACGCGGCCACGCGCGACACCCAGCGCTGCGGCAATTTCGCCGAGACATCGCGCCAGTCGTTGCCGCTGCCGGTGGTGACCCAAACGTGGCCGTCATCGGTCCCCGCCCAGATCAGACCGAACTGCTTCGCTGATTCGCTGACCGAAGTGATGGTGGCGTAGGGCACGTCGCCACGCATCGTGCTGGTCGTCAGATCGGGACTGATCGCTCCCCAGGTGCGGCCGCGGTCGAACGAACGAAACAGTTGGTTGGCACCGAAGTAAACGACTTCCGGATTGTGCGGGCTCAGCAGCACCGGTGTGTTCCAGTTGTAACGTAGTGCCGGCGCGCCAAGCTTTTCGCGCGGCCGCACCTCGTGGCCCGCAGACGAGCGATAAAAGCCGAACTGGTAACCGGCGTAGACGGTCGCGTCACGCGGGTCGATGGCGACATGCATGCCATCGCCACCGCCGATGAAAGACCAGGCATCGGCGTCGTCCCATTTGGCTTCCGACGAACCTTTCCAGGTGCCGTTGTCCTGCAGGCCGCCGTAGATATTGAACGGCTCGGCCATGTCGACGCCGATCGTGTAGAACTGGCCGACTGGCTGGGCATCGAGCTTGAGCCAAGTCTTGCCGCCGTCATAGCTGATATCGAGGCCGCCATCGTTACCGCCAATCATGCGGCTCGGGTTCGCAGCATCGATCCACCAAGCATGGTGATCGACATGCACGCTCGGCGGATTCACGCCGGAAAACGTCTTGCCACCATCGGCCGAAGTGATGACCGGAACACCAAGCATGTAAATACGCTCGGCATCGTCCGGTGCAACCCGGATTTGCCCAAAATAGTAGCCATAGGTGTAGGTCACCTCACTCAGCACATCGGCGTGGGTCTTGTGCCAGTGTCCGCCGGCATCGTCGGAACGCCAGATTTCAAGGCCATGGATGTCGGTGTTGAACAACGCCGCCTCGGCATCATTCAGCGCGTTCAGCAAATCCAGCACGCTGACCTCGTCGGCCTTGACCTTCGCGATCAGGGTTTTGGCATCGAGTTCGGTATCGAGGTCGTTGTTGCGAATGAAGCTTTCGATTTCCTCGGGGTCCTGTGCAAGGAACTCGTCTTTGCTCATGCGCTTCAGGCGCCGCACCGATAACGGGCGATCACCGAGGTCCTGCTGGTCGGCCGGTAGTTCTGCCCAGTTGTCGACGCTGGCATACAACGTGCCGGGCTGTGAAGCCGAGACGGCGAGCCCGATGCGCCCGATCAGATTGCCGCTCGGCAGACCGCCGCCAAGTCGCGCCCAGGTCGCACCCGCATCCACCGATTTCCAGATCCCCGAACCGGCGCCTGACTCGACGAAGTTCCAAGCGGTGCGCGAGCGTTCCCAAGTCGATGCGTACATCGTGTCCGGTTGCGTCGGGTCGAAGGCAAGATCGATCACGCCGGTATCGCCCTCGCCTTTCAGTACTTGTGTCCAAGTCGTGCCGTCGTCGCGCGTGCAGAACACACCACGACGGCCACTCTGGGAATAAAGGCTGCCGATCGCGGCGACGCAGACGTGTGTGCCGTCCGTGGGATGCACCAGCACGCGACTGATGCGATCGACATCGGTCAGGCCGAGATGGATAAAACTCTTGCCGCCATCATCGCTACGAAACACTCCCATACCGCCGTAGCTCGAACGTGACGAATTCGCCTCGCCGGAGCCGATCCACAAGCGTTCGGGCCGATTCGGGTCGACCGCGATATCGCCGGTAATCATGGTCGGCAGTGCATCGCTTAACGGCTCGAAGCCGACACCATTATTCGTTGTCTTCCAGACGCCGCCGCTGGCATAGGCGACATAGAAGCCATACGGCTGGCCTGGAATCGACTCGACATCGACGACGCGCCCGCCTTGCACGGTCGGCCCGAGGGGGCGCCAATGCAGGCCATGGAATAGTGACGCTTGTTCCAATGTTTCGTGCTGCGCGAATGCACGCCAACGCGGGTCATTCGGCTCGCGACTCTCAAACGACAGCGCGATGGCAGGCACCGCAGCAAGTAAGAGGACCAGGGCTGGGCGCATATGTTCAACTCCTCCAAAACAGACGCCGGACGATAGCCGCGCAGCTAGGCCGAGGCTATTGCAAGACCTCGTCAACGTGACAAGCCGTGCCTCTGAACGGGACGGATTCTGGATGAAGCCAGTCCGATGCGTAGCAGAGCCTCAGCGCTGGCTTGTGGGAAGTGAGCTCACCGGAGCTCCGCCAACATTACGCAACGTCGCCAACACAAGAGTGAGCTGGTCTGATTCTTTTCGAAACCGTTGGAAATACCTGGCGCTCAACGCCGCGCAAGCACGGAACAGTGCCAGCCCTTCTTCTGCGGCCGCGATGCGCGTAGTCGTTGCGCCATATCGTGCCTTCTGCGCCAGTAAAGCAGCGCCCTCGCAGGCAATGATGTTGTCGCCTTTACCGCGCTCGGTGGCCAAGGCTTCGTTCAACAGGCGTTCGCCAAACTCCAGCCATGGCGTTGGTGCTTCTTGGCGCGTCATCGCCCAGCGTGCCCGTTGCGCCGCCCACGGCAAACTCATGCGAATGGCCTCGTGTCGCTCGTCGGCCACCGCCAGCGTGCGGTCCAGAGATGCTCGCGCTTGATCGAAAATACGCGTTGTTTCCGATGATCCAGTCGCGGCGGTCGCTAGAGCCAGCTCGGTGAGCGCCCAGGCGACGTAGCTTTCGTTGAGCCGAACCGCGTTCGCCGCCGCCGCATCGATGAGTCGTGGCACCGGTTCCAACAGGGTGATGCGCGGCTGCTCGGCAACCCGCAAAATTTCACCGGCTTGGGCGCGAAAGCCGATTTCGAATTCATAAGTATCTGGGCGCTGCGGGGCCAACGCTCGCACCCGCTCGAATAGCTGCAACGCCTGCTGCAACGTCGGCAGCGTGGCGGACACTTGGTCAGACGGTGCCCGTTCTGCCATGTACGTCCAAAGATCGCCAAAATTTGCCGCCTGATTGAACGCGGCGTCGGGTCGGTCGGGTTGTCGCGATAGCACCTGATCTTGCGCATCAATCGCCGCTCTGGCGAAGCCGAGCGCGCGCTCGAAGTCGGCATCACGCGCCTGGTAGAAGCGAAACAACAACGTTTTCGACAGCGCCTCGTGTGCCGGAACCGAATCGGGGCTCAGCGTGACTGCACGACGGAGATGTCGCTCGGCCGCGGCATAATCGGGCTCGACATCGCGCTTGTAGTTGGCGAGAAATCGGCCGCGATCGCGGTGCGCTTCGCCCAAACTGATCAAGCCCGGCAAGTACGCCGGCGTCGTCGTGACAAGACGCTGCAACTCGGCGATACAGCGATCGTAGTGTGGCTCGGCGCGCTCGGGAATGTGCAGATTGAGCCGCGCGAGTCCCAACTCGGCGCGCGCGAACAACAGCCGCGACTCGACGCGTACTGCAGCGTCCGCCAATGACGGCGAAATGACGGCGCTGCTGCGTGCAAATGCCACTCTCGCGGCATCGGATTCACCACGCACATCGTGCGCCGCCGCGATCGTCAGCCACGCCATCGCCAGCACCTCCAGCGTTCCTGCGGCGCGCGGATCCGCCTGCACCGCATCGCCGCAATATCGCGACAGTGCCGCCGGGTCATCAGGTGCTTCGGCGGCTCGCGCGGCCAGCATACTCAGGCGACGCGTCGCCAGTACGCAAGCGTGCTGCATCAACACGGCGTCGCTACGATGAATGGCTATCGCCGACTGCAAGAACTGGTCGGCAGCGTCGATCAACGCGACCGCCTGATCCACTGCGCCCTGATCAAACGCCACCTGTGATTGCGCCCCGGCAATTTCCGCGCGCAGTTGCAGTACCGAAGTGTCGTCGGAACGCACGCGAGGTAGCGACTCGGCCAGCTTCTGCGCAGTATCGAGATCGCCATCGATTGCGGCCAACCGTGCCGCGATTGGCGCAGGCAAAGACAGACTTCGACCGAGCGCAAGCGCCGGTTCGAGAATGCGTTTGCGCGCGTCGGTCGAATAATCGTCGCGAAGATCCTTCGGCAGGCTTTGGAAGGGACGGACGGCGTCGCGGAATCGGTCGATCGCCACTTCGATATAACGCAGCCGGTCGAGATCCTCGGCGCCTGCTGATTGTGCGAGGCGGCGAGCGAAGACCAGCGCCGAATCGCCGTCCTCAATATCGGCATACGCATCACGTAGGGCACGCAGGTGTTGCCGGCGCAGTTCGGGATCGTTCGGCTCGGGCATGGCGAGCAGTGTTGAAATCTGCACGCCGAGGCGTTCTCGGTCCGCGCCAATGTCGTGCATTGGCGCGAGCAGCGCACTGTGCATGGTCGCGCGGACACGCTCGGCCAATGCCGCCGTTTGCGACATCTGTACGGCACGGGCCGCACTACTCAATTCCGAATTGACCGCATAGCCGAGCGCCAGGGCGGCGACCCATCCCAGGGCGAACACTCCCGCCCAAAAACGTGGGTGACGTCGCCACGCACGCTGGGCATAAAACCACGGACCATTGCTCGGCGCATGGACACGTTCGCCTGTTCGAAAACATTCAAGGTCATTCCGCAGCGCGGCGACATCGGGGTAACGTCGTGCCGGATCTCGTTCAAGACAACGCAGCACGATACGACCCAGCGCGTCCGGAGTTTCCGGGCGCAAGTCGCGCGGTGAAGGTGCATCCTGCTCCAGTACCCGCGCCAGCACTTCCGCCAGCGTGCCACGACCAAACGGTGGCTCCAAGGTGAGCGCATAGAACAAGGTCGCGCCGATTCCGAATACGTCGGATCGCTGGTCGACCTCATGGGAGTCGCCTCTTGCCTGTTCCGGGGCCATGTAGCCCGGCGTTCCCATCACTTCGTGGCTGCCGGTCAACGTTTGCTCTTCCTGCGAGCGTGCAATGCCGAAGTCCATGATCCATGGATGCCAATGCCCACCCACCCGGTCCACCAGAATATTGCTGGGTTTGATGTCGCGATGGATCAATCCCAAGGCATGCGCCGCTTCGATGCCACGGCAGATTTGCTCGAATAGCGGCGCAATCTCCGCGATCGCCAACTGCTTCGCGACAATCGAAAGCGATTCGCCTTCGATGACCGGCATGACCATCCATGCCGAATCGTCAACTTCATGCCACTCAAGCAAGGGACAGACATTGGGATGCTGCAGACGCTCGAGAATTTTCGCCTCGCGCCGCAGACGCTCGCGCATCGCCAAACTGGGCTGACGCATGCGCTTGATCGCCACTGGCCGACCAAGGCCGGGATCGATGCCGCGGAACACTTCACCCATGCCGCCACTGCCCAGCGGGCTCAAGGTGCCAAAGCGCTCGACAAGCAGCAGGTCGATCGATTCCATCGGTCTAGAGTAGCGGTCGAACGCTAGGGATACTTGCTTTCCAGCGATGCTTCGATTGACCATGTCGCTATGACCGGACACGAACTCAGGTTGGAGTTGGCACGCGGCAGTGCGCGCTGTGCCTTGCCGGTTGAGGGAACGCTCACCTTGGGCAGTCACCTCGACTGCGATCTGCATATCGCCCATGCCACCGTGTCTAGGCATCATGCACGCCTGCATCTGTTGCCGACCGGGCCGGAACTCGAAGATCTCGGATCGCGCAACGGTACCTTCGTCGATGGTCGCCAACTGAAACCGGGGGAGCGTGTCGGCATTGCTGTCGGCGTCCCACTGCGGCTCGGCAGCGTCGCCGCAACCTATGTCGTGCTTGCAGCGGGCGACGACAGCATTGCCGTGCCGATGGATTCATCCGAATGCTTGGAGCCGGATGGCAACGACGGCAGAACGCTGTCGGGTGGTGGCAGCGAGGCGTTGTGGGTACGCGTGTTGCCGGGATTGTTGGCGCGCATTCGCCAGGGACAAACGCGTTATCAGATTGCGCGTTCGCTGGGTGAAGCCTTGCGTATTCACTGGCCACTTGCGGCACTGCGGGTTGAGCGGAATGACCTCGGCGCCGACAACGACCCGATGGCGGCGGCGGTCGTGGCATTCGAGGATCCTGGCGCTACGACCGCACGAATCGCGACATTTGACGCCAACGAATTCCGCTTTGTGTGCACGCTCACCGCGGTCGATGATGCACGATTGCTGCTCGGTCTCGCGCCGATGTGCTCAGCGCTGATCGACCTCGGCAAGGAGCCTGCGCCAACGCCACGCTCGCCGATTCAGGCGGAGCCGCCGCAGCCAGAATCGCTCGACGCAAGCGTGCGCGCGATCTTCGCGCGAGCGCGGCGTGTCGCTACCAGTCATCTGAATGTCCTGATTCGCGGTGAATCCGGAACCGGCAAAGAGATACTGGCGTCTTTCATTCATCGTGCTGCCGGCATGGCGGATCACCGCTTGGTCGCCGTCAACTGCGCGGCACTCCCGGACGATCTCCTCGAAGTCGAACTGTTCGGCATTGAAAAGGGGGTCGCTACCGGCGTCGACTCACGAATCGGGCTGTTCGAACGCGCCGATCAAGGCACGCTGTTTCTGGACGAGATCGGCGACATGTCGCTGGCCATGCAAGCAAAAATTCTCCGCGTTCTGGAACGGCGTGAGGTCACCCGAGTCGGCGGCCAGCGCGCACATCCGGCGCGCGTGCGCGTGATCTCGGCGACGCATCAACCGTTGGAAGACATGGTCGAGAGTGGCGGGTTTCGCCGCGATCTCTGGCATCGCATCGCCGATTGGGAGGTACGCCTCCCGGCACTACGTGAACGTCCAGCCGACATTCCCGGACTGGCCAGCCATTTTCTTGCGGCCGCCGCTGCCCATCGTGGGCTGAGGTTGCGAGGTATCACTCGGCGCGCGCTCGCGGCCCTCTGTCAGTACCCGTGGCCCGGCAATGTGCGCGAGTTGGAGCGCGAGATGCAGCGCGCAGTGGTGTTTCTCGATCAGGACGCGGCGCTGTCCAGCGAGGACCTACGCCCGGAGATTCGCGACAGTGGCGGTGGCGAAGTCGCGATGAGCGGCAGTCTCGAACTGCAACTCGCTTACGCCGAGCGCAAGGTCATCGAGCGATCCCTGGCCAAGAACGATGGTGACGTCACCAAGACGGCCGCGCTGCTGCAGGTCTCGCGAGCCACCCTGTATCGGCGTATGGCACTGTGGCCAACGACTGGCGAGGGCGATTCTCAGGCCTGAGAATGGCGTGCCTCAGTTCTGATTATCGCGCCCGCGTGCACCACCACGAATCGATCAGAAACAACTGATGATTCAATATGTTGCATGACCGGAGCCAGATGGCACGGCGCTTGCGGTTGAGACCCGTCTTCAACGGAGTCCGGCCATGCACCTCACCATCCGTTCCTTCACTCTCGCGCTGCTGCTCCTGCTCAGCGCCACGTCCGAAGCCGCCATTCTTCGCGTCGGGGCCGGCTGCGCATACGCCACGCCACAACTCGCGTTTGCGGCGGTGAACCATGGCGATACAGTGCGCATTCGCAGCGGTAACTATCTCGGCGTCGACAATATTGCCGGCCCCTTCATCATCCACCACGCCATTCGCGTCGAAGGTGGCTACGCCGACTGCACCACCACACTGCGAGACGGCCGCACCGACTTCCATGGCAACGGCGTCACCGGCAGCAGCACCTCGTTACTCAGCGTCGGGCCACTGCCGGGCATGACGCACCTGGTACTGGATCGCATCACGCTGCGAAACAACTACAAGACCAGTGGCGATGGCGCCGGTTTGTATGCCGTGAACGCCTCGATCCAGTTGAGTGCGGTTGAAATTCACCACAACCGCGCACTGGACGGCAAGGGCGGCGGCGTCTTCCTGGACAATGCACAGATCGATCTGATCGAAGATTCGACCGTGATGATTTCCAATAATCAGGCCGTCACCGGGGGCGGAATTGCTGCTACCGGCGATCACGCCTTGATCAGCTTCTATCTGGGTGCAATCGGCGCTGCTGCGACGTTGGAAGACAACATTCTGGTCGCCGGAGGCACCTACGGCAGCGCCATCTATCTTGCCGCAGGTGCGGACGCATCGCTGATCGATACCTCGGTGCGGTTGACTGCTGGCGCAGGATTTCACGAGGCATTCTCTGCCATTGAAATCGACGCCACCGGTTTGAGCAGCACCCCTTCCGGCCTGATGATCCGCCGTGGCAACTTCGTCGACGAGTCCCCTCAGAATAGCTATTCCGCCATCCGTGCCACCGGAGTCAAATCATCGATCACCATCGAAGACGGGCTGTTTCGGGGTTGGTTACGGGCGGCCTGGGTGATTGATGGCATGTTCGTCGCACGCGGCGCCGTGTTCCAAGAAAATGGCCGCGCGTTGTATGGCGGCGCCCTGGCTTTGTACGGCAATGCGACGGCCACGCTGACCTCGTGCGATTTTCTTTCCAACACGGCACTTTATGGCGGCGCTATCGCAGCCATGGACACGGCAAGCTGGTCGGTGCTGGCGACGCCTGACCATCCCGCTCGCTTCATCGGCAACGAAGCGGATACGTCGATTAGCAATGGCGGCGCGATCTTCCATCGTTCCAGCGGTAGCGGTCGTATCAATGACCAGTCGTCGGATATCGGCATGGTTGAATTTCGCGATAACAAGACGACCGCGCTGCCCTCAACGGCCGGTAAAAATCGCGGGGGCGCCATTTTTATTGATGCCCACCCAGCGCCAACCCTGATCTTTCGATCACCGCTGGTGTTCGAGGGCAACCGAGCCTCGCGCCAAGGCGGCGCCATCGCGTTGGAGCGCGGCAACTTGAGTCTGGAAGCGGGACTCGGGATGAAAATTGAGTTCATTGACAACAGCGCCAGAGAAGATGGTGGCGCGATCGTCAGTCTGGGTGCGGGCTCGCTGCTGATCAATCAGGAAGCCTATCCGCATGGGGCCGTCGAGTTCAATTCCAACATCGCGGAACGATTTGGTGGCTCGATTGCTATGGTCGGTCCCGGGACGATGCGCGTGCAGGCGCCGGCGATCTTTTCTACTTCGCTGACACCGATAACAGCCGACTATGGTGGGCAGATCTACGCCAATGTGGCGGCGGTTCATCTTGCAACCGTCGTCTTTCAGGGTTGGGACGGCCACGGCCGCGGCATCGTCATCGAGGGTGCCTCTGCCGAATACGAGGGTGGCGGCGCCTATTTCTCCGGCGTCAACGCAACGCTGGATTGGGTCCAATTTGGCAGCGCCCTGAAACCGAACCGAACCTTCCTCAGTGGCGGCGGCAACGTGGTCGCCAGTGGGCCGGGAACACAAGTCAGCTTGCGTAATAGCAGCATGCGCTTTGGACACAACATCACTTCCGGCGGCAATGGCCACGGCCTGTTGCTCCGGCTTGGCGCGACGGGTCTGGTGCAATCGGTCTTTGGCACTGCGGGAACCGTGCCGCACGCGGGCGAAGCCTGGCCTTGCGAGGCTGCAACATTGGGGCACGACCGTCATTGCAGCGAAATTTCCGACAACGGCGATACCGACACCATCGGCAGCGGTGTTTACGTGGAAAGCAGTTCGCAGCTAACCCTTCAAGGCGTCAGCATGGAGCGCAATCTGGGCAGTCCCGGGGCGCTGTATCTTGAGTCCGGCGCCACTGCCTCGGCTTCCAATGTCCGCATCAGCGCGCACCACGACGCTGTCAAACTGGACGCTAACGCCGCGATGATCGCCGACCATTTGACGATTGCCGGCAACACCGGCATCGCGGTCGAGTTGGCCAATGCCACAGGCACCCAATTGAATCTCGCCAATTCAATCATCTGGGCCAATTCCGTGGGTGTGGTCCGCGGCGCCTTGGCGGTGTTATCGCCAACCTGCAACATCAGCCAGGACGCGGCCTACGGCATCGTGTCCGATCCCCGATTTGTCATCGCGGATCGGGGCAGCTATCGCCTCGGGGCAGGATCAAGCGCGCTGGATCATTGTGCGGGCGCGCTGGTCGCAACCGATCTGGACGGATCAAGCCGCCCCCAGGGAGCGGCAAGTGACGCCGGCGCGTTTGAAGGAACAAGCGTCATGGAGAACCTGTTTGGCAACGGCTTCGAGTAGTCGGCGCACGCACGTATCGGCGGGTCAAGTCGTCATCCGCTGGAACAGCATCTATCTCTTCCAAGTACGACCATGACTGGAGCCTTGCCCATGCGTTTCCTCGCTACTTTGCTGATCCTCATCGGGCTATCGGTGTCGACGACCGCCATCGCGCAATCAAACCAAGTTTTTTACACCAGCAAGACCCGCAGCCAACTCGATCAACTGATCATCAACGAACATGTATTCGGTCGCGAGTTGGTGGACATCGAGAGGCGTCGTTCGCCCGCTGGAGTGCTCAGCTTCGATGCGATTTTTGCGCCTGTGAACGGCAACGTGCTCACGCTGATCGACGACACCGAGGTCAATTACGACAATTTTCTCAATCTCATTGGTGGCCAATTCGGCCGGATATTGGATTTTGAGGTCGATGACGACAACGGCGTTTGGCGCTTTTCAATGCTGTTCTGGCAGTCTGGTGAAATCGACGTCGATAGAACCGTGCGCAGCCGCCGCAGCCGCGCGGCATTTCGCACCTTGATCGAAGATCAGGCGCGCAGCAATTACAGCCTGATCGACATCGAGATCAGCACCCACAACGGGGCGTTGGCTTATTCCGGCGTCTGGCAATCGCACCCGGGCCAACCGCGCAGCGTGCTCTATTACGATTTGCTGAAAACTGAACTGGGTTCCATTTTCAATGCGAGCTTGCCACGCTTGGCCGCCGGACGGGTGCTGGCTGTCGAGCGCTACCTCGATCCGGAGCTCGGCGACTACCGCTTTGCGGTGCTGGTGGCCCAGGCGACCGGGGATGGCGAGCACTCCGGCCTGGGGCTTAATCTGGGTACGATCAATGTGCAGCACAGCACTTATGCCAATGCCCACACGCACCTGATCGGACTGAATCGCTATTACCTGAGCGACAGCACGCTCCGTTACGACGCGTTGTGGGGCCCCGGCCAACCGGCACTGGTCGATGTGGCGCCGATACGGCGCGACGATTTGCCAGTGAGCCGTGGCGCTACGCTGGATAATTTCATTGCCGGCATCGACCAGAACGTCGCCCGTGGCGATGTGCTCGGGCTGTTTGGCTTGAACCTGCGCACGCGACAAAGCGTGGGTTGGCGTCAGGACGAGTTGCTGCCACTGGCGTCAGTGATCAAGGTACCCATTCATTTCCGTTTGTATCGCGATGCCGGCCTCGGCTTGGTGGATCCAGTGGTAACGACTCCATTCACCAGTGGCGCCCAGAACTTTGATCCATGGTGGGTGGAATCGAGAGATGCACCAGGGCTGGGTTGCGTCAACCGCGGAGGGTCGTTCACGCTGGAACACTATGCCCAGGGCATGATGACGGTGTCGGACAACTCCGCCACCGGCGCGCTGTTACTGCGTGACGGCGGCTTGGCACGGCAGAGCTATTCGCTGAACGATTGGCTGGCTGGCCTCGATGGCATCGCTCAAGGCTGGGGGCCGGTGATCGCAATCGCTGAGCTGGATCGGCTGTCGGCTTGGCGTGGGCAATGGTGTCCCAGCGGCGTGTGTGTGCCCAGTCATTTCTCCAGTCGCTGCCAGGCGTCATCCACCCGACCCACTGCGCTAGCCAACAGCATGCTGCAGGCGCCGCTATCGGCGCTTGAAGTGTATTGGCGTCGTGAACTGGGTAGCACCGATGGTTGCAGCGCAACGCTGCCCGCCGATGGGCTGCTGAGCAACTACTTCAACCCGCAGCCGATACCGGCCAGTTGCAAAGATGATGGTGAGGAGCAGTTTCACGACATGGGCTTGAACAGCGCCACGCCGCGCGCGCTGGTCTTGCTCTACGAGGCCTTCGCCAACGGTACGCTGGTCAATGCCTCGCGTCGCACCGATGCGCTCAACGCCATGGGCGAAACCGGCGCGCTCACCCTGGACGGGCTATTTCCGCAGGCTGACGAGAAATATTCCAAAGGCGGCACCAAGGGCACCGTCTTTGGCCGCACTCATGTGGTTACCGATTCCTCGCTGCTGCGCATCGGCAACGACTGGTATGTGCTGGTGGTGCTGGGCAAACACCTCAAGACCGATTCCTCGATTCTGCGGCAGAGTCGGATAGGCGCGACCGACTATCGAGATCTGGGCATGGAAATGCTGCGCCGCATCGCGCCAGATCTACGCCAAGCCGCTACTGCGCCGCAACTGCTGAGTCCAACTACGGTGCAAGCGGGTGACACCGTCAATCTCAGCCTGCGTCTGCGCAACGAAGGTCCCGGCCATGCCGCGGGCTTCCGCGTGGCCTTGCGGCTATCGGTGGATAACTTCATCTCCGACGCCGATCCGCTGGTTGCCACGCTGGATACCGCCGCGCTGAACGCCAACGCCGAGCGCACCCTGGCATTGATCGGCAGCGTGCCGGCAGGTCTGGCCGCCGGCAGCTATTTCCTCGGCTGGCGGATCGATACGCCGATCAGCGGCCAGCCATTGACCAGCCGCAATGGTCAGGTCGGGGAATGGGACGAGCACAGCACCAGCAACACCGGCGTGCTGACTGGCACCACCATCACCGTGACCGCCACTCCACTGATTTTCAAGAACGGTTTCGAGTAGTCGCGCACTGGGGTCGGCGGGTCAGGTCGCCGCCCGCCGGCACAGCGCGTACACTTTCGGCCATGTCCGGACCCGATCCGCAAACCACACAACGCCTGCGCCTGAACCTCGGCGACAGCGGCAACCGCCCTGGTGCGCGCATCGTCGTGATTCATGGCGAGAATGTCGGTGCGCAGATCGAGATCAGCGACGCCGCCGTGGTGGTCGGGCGGTCAGTGGGCTGTGACCTGCAGATTCCCCACGCCAGCGTGTCGCGTCAGCATTGCCGCATCGTTGTCGAGGGCACGCAGTACCTGCTCGAAGATCTCGGATCGACCAACCAGACTCTGGTCAATGAAGAGCCGGTGACGCGTGTCGAACTGCGCGACGGCGACCAGATCGCGGTTGGCGACGCCGTGCTGAAATTCATGCGCCGTGAAAGCCTGGAGGATCGGTACCACCAGGCGATGGTCGAGCGAGCGACGGTCGACGCCCTGACTGGCCTACCAAACCGCCGAGTCTGGCGCGAGGCGCTGGAGAAGACGGTGGTCGCCGCGCACTCCGGGGCACCGCTGTCACTGGCCTTTGTCGATCTCGACCACTTCAAGCGCATCAACGATGAACACGGTCATCTTGCCGGCGACGACGTGTTGCGCGCGGTGGCGGCGGTGATCCGCAACGCCCTGCTCGCCGGTTTTTTCGCGGGCCGCCTTGGCGGCGAGGAATTCGCGGTCATCCTGCCGAACACGACGTTGCAAAGGGCCGTTGACTACAGCGAAGCGCTGCGTCGAGCGATCGAAGCGCTGCGACCAGAATCGGCCGGCGTGGCGCGCCGCGTCACCGCCAGCATCGGTGTCGTGCAATGGCGGCCCGGTTATCAGGCTAGTGTCGAATTCATGCGGGCCGCCGATGCCGAACTGTTTCGGGCCAAGGCGGCTGGACGCAATCGGGTGTGTTGGGCGAGCGATTGATCGGCGCAAGCGGCAGCCGTTCCGAACTCCTGATCAGCTATCGCCGCAACGCGGCAATCGCCTTGTCGAAACCGGCAAGGGTCAGCGGAAACATGCGCTCGCCGATGAGTTGCCGAGTCATCTGGATGCTTGGCGTCCAGTCCCAGGTGTGCTCGGGCAGCGGATTCAGCCAAACCAGCTTCGGCCAGGTCGCGACGATGCGCTGCATCCACGTTGCCCCCGATTCTTCGTTCCAGTGTTCGATGCTGCCGCCCGATTCACTGATTTCGTAAGCCGCCATGCTGGCGTCGCCGACGATGACGACACGCCAGTCGGCAGGGAATTTGTGCATCAGGTCGAAAGTCGAGTGCGTCTCGCCGTAACGCCGCTGATTGTCTTTCCACAGCCGCTCATACGGAAAGTTGTGGAAGTAGAAATGTTCGAGATGCTTGAACTCGCTGCGGGCGGCGCTGAACAGTTCCTCGCAGAGTTTGATGTGCTCGTCCATCGAACCACCAATGTCGAACAGGACCATCAACTGGATCGCGTTGTGGCGTTCACGTCGGTAGCGGATATCGAGCCAACCGGCATTGTGCGCAGTGCCGCGGATGGTGCTTTCGAGATCGAATTCCTCGCGTTCCGAATTGCGCGCAAAGCGACGCAGTTTGCGCAATGCGATCTTGAGGTTGCGGGTACCGAGCTCGACCTGGTCATCGAGGTTGCGGAACTGGCGTTGCTCCCACACTTTCACCGCCCGCTGGGCACCGCCACGGCCGCCGATCCGCACACCTTCCGGGTGGTAGCCGCCATGTCCGAATGGCGAGGTGCCGCCGGTTCCGATCCAGCGATTGCCGCCTTGGTGCCGGCCTTTCTGTTCCTTCAAGCGCTCGGCGAGTTGTTTCATCAGTTCGTCGAAGCTGCCGAGCGACTGCAATGCCGCGCGTTCCTCGTCGCTGAGCAGGCGCTGCATTTGCTGTTGCAGCCATTCCTCGGGAATCTCGGCCGGATCGGCGAACACTGTGCCAACGCCGTCAAGGTACTGGCCGAAGATGCGATCGAAACGATCAAACTGGGTCTCATCCTTCACCAGCACCAACCGCGCCAGCGCATGAAATCGCTCGATCGACTGATCGGCAAGGCCAGCGCGAACCGCTTGCAACAGCGTCAGGTATTCGCCAACGCCGGGCTTCAGGCCACCGGCGCGCAGCGCGAGGAAGAAAGAGGTGAGCATGTCGGTATTGTGCCAAAGGAGCGATGACCGCGAGCGCGACTTGTGGCAGATTGGCAGTTCGTTCGCATGGATACCGGCATGAGCCAGCACGATCAGGCGCAATCACGCACGCCCACCGGCACCGGCAGCATCGATCCCTTGCTCGCCGAGACCGCGGCCAAGGCACCCGCCGCCGATACGGCACTGCCAGAGCAACTCGGGGAATTCCGCATCCGCGGCCTGCTCGGGCGCGGTGGCATGGGCGCCGTCTACCTTGCCGAACAACAGCAGCCGCAGCGTGAAGTCGCGCTCAAGGTATTGCGTGGTGCGCAGGATGACCCAGACGCCTTGCGCCGCTTCCAACTCGAAGGTGAGGCGCTCGCCCTGCTCGATCATCCGAATATCGCGCACGTATTCGCGACAGGGGTCGATGCGCGCCATGGAACGGCGATCCCGTTCCTGGCGATGGAACTGATCCGTGGTCGCAACCTGCTCGCCGATGCCGATGCGCGCCAGCTCGACGCGACTGCGCGTGTGCGCCAGATGCTTGAGGTTTGCCAAGGCGTGCAGCATGCGCACCAGCGTGGTGTGATTCATCGCGATCTGAAGCCGGCGAACATTCTCGTCGACGGCGATGGAAGGCCGAAAATCATGGACTTCGGCATCGCTCGCGTCGTCAACGAAAGCAGCGATGCGGCGACGCGCCTGACCGAAGCCGGGCAGGTGGTCGGCACGATCCCATACATGAGTCCGGAACAATTGCGTGGCGAGTCGCGCAAGATCGACGTGCGCACCGACGTCTTTGCGCTCGGCGTCATTCTGTACGAACTGCTGAGCGGCAAGCGGCCGCGCAATCTCGACGCCAGTTCGCTGTTTTCGGCGATCAAGAGCGCCGAGCGCAACCCGATGGTGTCGCTGGCGAAGATCGAACCGAAGTTCGGTGGTGACCTCGACACGATCGTGATGAAGGCGCTGGCGGATTCACCTGCGCAGCGCTATGCCAGCGTTGCCGACTTCGCTTCCGATCTCGAGCGCTTCCTTGATGATCGTCCGATCGAAGCGCGTGCACCGAGCGCGCTCTACATTGCCGGAAAGTTTGCGCGGCGCCACCGTGCCTTGGTCACGGCTGCGTCCATCGCCGTCGTTGCCCTGATCGCCGCCACCGCGTTCTCGCTGGTCTCGGCACAGAAAGAACACGAGGCACGGTCTGCTGCAGAACGCAGTGCGTTGATTGCCGAATCGGTCAACAATTTCATGGATTCGATGTTTGCCGCAGCGCTGCCGCAGGAAGCGCTGGGGCGCGAAGTCAGTGTTCGCGAGATCGTCGACCAGGCGGCGCGGCAACTCATCAGTAATCCGCCGGATGATGCCGACGTCGATGCCCGCATCACGCATTCATTGGCGCAGGTCTATCAAGTGATCGGGCACTATGACGAGGCCAAGGCCATGCTCGATGCCGGGTTTCAACGCTTCGCCAAAAAACGCTCGATCGAGCCCGAACTGATGATCGAACTGCGCATGCTTGATGCCGATCTTGCTGGCCGCAAGGGTGACTTCAAGACCTATGAAATCAAAGCGCGTGAAGCGTTGGCCTTGGCGGAGAAGCAGTTCGGCAAATCACACTTGCTGTACTTCAAGGCGTTGAATGAGCTCGCCGCAGCAGTGGCGCAGCAGAGCCGCCACGAAGAAGCATTCGCGCTTTATGAGGAAGTGCTTGCTGCGCCGGCGGCAGTGCTGGATACCGAAGACGACCTACGCGGTGAAGTATTGGCCGATTATGGTTTGGTGAAGCGCAATTCCGGCGACTACGATGCCGCCGAGCGTATTTTCAATGAGGCCTTGGCAACTCACACGGCCGCGCATGGGGAACGCTATCCGTCGACACTGGCCGCATTGCAGAATGTCGCGTCGATCCGTCAGTTGAAAGGCGATCTCGAAGGCGCGGAACAGATGTTCCAGCGCGCTTATGAGGGGCGTGTAGCGATCTTGGGTGCGACCCACCCCGAGACCCTGACCACGCGACAAAATCTTGCGAACCTCATGGTGATGCGTGGTCGACAGACCGAAGCTTTGCCGATCCTGACCGAATTGGTGGCACAGCAAAGAGCAGCGCGCGGGCCTGGGCATCCCAATGTAAGCATCGCCGCCGGCGCACTGGCCTGGGTTTACGAAGACCTGGGTCGGATGGATGACGCCGAAGCGCTGTATCGCGAAACGCTGGCGCAGGAACGTGCCTTCGGCGTCGACTACCCCGAGTCTTATTCAACCCAACAGAATTTTGCGATGCTGTTGATGAAGCGCGACAAGCTGCCAGAAGCAGCCAGCAACTTCGAAGACGTCATCGCGCGCGCGTCACCGCGCCTTGGACCGCAGCATCCCTACATCCTGATCTATCGCAACAACTATGGTGAATGCCTGACCAAGTTGCAGCGCTACGACGAGGCGTTGAAAGAGTTGCGTGAGAGTCATGAGGGACTGGTTGCAGCGTTTGGACCGGACCATGATCGCGTGAAGAAATCGCTTGCCCGAATCGCCACTGCCGAGGCTGCGAAAGCGAAAGCCTAGCCTCGCGCAAGCACCAGCACGCTGGCGTCGTCATCACCAGCGCGATGTTGCGCGCACAGGCGCGCCAGCATGCGGGTCGCGACGTGATCGGTCGGAATGGTGCCGGTCACATCCTGATCGACTAGGCCTTCAGTGAAGCCGTCGGTCGCGATCACCACCACCGAACCCGGTGCAAACGACTGCGACTCCGATTGAAATCGCGCATCGGGCAACACACCGATTGGCGGATGCCCGATGAGTTGCAGACGGTGTACCAGACCACCGCGTCCGTGCAGCCAAGCCTGACCATGGCCGGCGTCGACAATGTCGATGCGGTCGGCACGATGATCGATTCGCGCTAGCCACAACGTAATGAATTGGCCGGGTGCCAGTACCGATGCCAGTTCTGCGGCGAGGTGATCGGCGACCGAGGCGGGCGAATCCGACCGCCGGCACTCGCTACGCAGGATCGCCAGCGCCGTCGCCATCAGCAAAGCGGCGGCGCTGCCATGTCCGACGACATCGCCGACGAAGCACCAAACGGCACCATCCCTGGCCACGAGCACATCGATGAAGTCGCCGCACATGCCGGCACCGGGTTCGGTGCTGAAGGCGTAGTCGAGCGTGCCGGCGCGACCGTTGCGCGATGCGCACAACTGCGTCTGTACGCGCCGCGCCTGTGATTGCTCGGCCGCGAGTCGTTCGCGCTCGGCGGCCGCATGCAATCCTTCACGGTGTGAGATCGCCAGTGCGGCGATCCGCGCTGCTGCTTCGATATAGGCAAGCACGCTGCCGTCCTGGTCACGAAACGGCTCCGCACGATCGAGATACAGCCAGGTTGGTTCGGCGACGCCATTCAAGCGGATACACACCGCATGCGCGACCGGCTGCGCGATCAGGCTCGCGCCCATGTCGGCGGGAGCGATGGATTCGAGGACCGCCGGCGCTTCGGGTTCGGCGGCGTGCATCAGGGTTGTGCTGAATGTGCGATTGGTCACCCCGTCACGTGCATGCAACGCCGCAACAGTGATCTGCTCAATGTCACCGCGCAGCAACGCGACGCGGTCATACGCGAGGCTGTTGCCAAGGTCGCGGCACAATGTCGATAGCAGGGTGCCCTCATCTCCTGCATGTTGGGCGGTATGCACCAGCGTGAACAACGCACGCAGCCGCAATTGCGGCACCGAACCGATGGTTGACGGACGATGCAGCGCGGATGGAATGGGCTCGTGGGCCGCGCGGCCGGCGCGAACAATGAAGGTCCATGGCCCGATGCGCACGCGATCGTCGGGATGCAGCGGCATTGCCGTCTGGGCCGCTAGTCGTTGCGCGTTCAAGTGCGTGCCTTGGGTGCTGCCGACATCGGTCAAGCACCAACGCCCATCGACCACCGACAGCAGCGCGTGTTGGCGCGACACCGCGATATCGGTCAATTGGATCTCGTTCTCCGGCGCGCGGCCGATGCGATGTTCGCCGAGTGGCAGCGGCCCGATGTCGGCGCGCGACGGGCCAGACTCAAGCGCAAGCGATATCGGCAGCGGACCAAGCAGCGTAGCCACGAGATCGGATTCTCAGCTGCGACGTGTCATGAACGCCAACTTCTCAAACAGCTGTACGTCGGCTTCATTCTTGATCAGTGCGCCGTACAAGGGCGGCAGAATCTTGCGCGCATTCTTCTCGCGCAGCACTTCGATCGGAATGTCCTCGGCAACCAGCAACTTGATCCAGTCCAGCAACTCCGAGGTGCTCGGCTTCTTCTTCAGCGCAGGCGCTTCGCGCACATGGAAGAACGCCTGCAGTGCCTCATTCAGCAGTTCGCGCTTGATGCCCGGGTAGTGCGAATCGACGATGCGCGTCAGCGTCTCGGCATCCGGAAAGCGGATGTAGTGGACGAAGCAACGGCGCAAGAAGGCATCCGGTAATTCTTTTTCATTGTTGCTGGTGATGATCACGATCGGACGATGCGTCGCACGGATCGTCTCTCGCGTTTCATGAACATAGAAGTCCATGCGGTCGAGTTCGCGCAGCAGATCGTTCGGAAATTCGATATCGGCCTTGTCGATCTCGTCAATCAGCAGCACGACGCGCTGTTCGGATGCGAACGCTTCCCACAACTTGCCGGGCACGATGTAATTGCGGATATCGCCGACGCGCGCATCGCCAAGCTGCGAATCACGCAAGCGCGAGACGGCGTCGTATTCGTACAGGCCATGTTGCGCCTTGGTGCTCGACTTGACGTGCCATTCGATCAGCGGCATGGCCAGCGCACGCGCGACTTCTTCCGCGAGCAGGGTCTTGCCGGTACCGGGTTCGCCCTTGATCAACAACGGCCGCTGCAGCGTGATCGCGGCATTGACTGCGAGCATCAGGTCGTCCGTGGCGATATAGCGATCAGTACCGTCGAAGCGCTGGCGTGGAGCGGGCATGGGTTACTCGAAACTATCGGTGAATAGGTGATTGATGCTCGGCAATTCGAGCGACAGCAGTTGATAGGAATTGAATGTCATCAGCGCGATGGCACGCACACGCAGTGGCCCGGTATCGATCGCCGGCGGCTGCCAGTTGAACTGCAACGGTAGCGCTTTTTGGCTGGCATCAGCATGCGTCAGCACCGGCGTCTGTCCGGCGAAGTCACACCCGAGGTAACCATCGAATACCGCCTTGATTCCGGCCGGGTAAGGCACGGTGAAATTACCGCGCTTGATTGGCCTGAGTTCAGCGTCGAGCGCATCCGGATCTTCGACGTAGAGCAACACGCCGCGCACATCCGACAACGATCCGACATTTGTAAGCGTCAAGGTCATCGCAACGCCCGGCGTGTACTGCGCCGGCGTTGCCACGAGCAGATAGCCCATGTTCTCAATCGGATCGCCCATTGGCGAATTGAGAATATCGTCGGCATGGCATATCGGCGCGCCGCCATGATAAGCGGCGGCCGCCATCGGCATCGCCAGCAGGGCCATCCAGAGCAACTTTCTCGCGCGCATCATGGTGCCTAGCCTAGCCTTTCTTCGGCCACGCCGCCTGGGCTTCTGTCACGTTCGCTTGGCGCGCGCAAATGCATCAGCGAAGGCGTTACTCGATGGGGCCGGTTTCTGCGCCGGCGGCTTCGCGGTCGCAGCGCGCGTGTCGCGACGCGCATCCGTCGCCGATTTGGTTTCGCCGACCGGATCATCCATCCGCATGGTGAGTGCGACCCGTTTTCGCTGTAAGTCGACTTCGAGCACCTTGACCTTGACGATGTCGCCAGCCTTCACCACCTCGCGCGGATCTTTCACAAACTTGTTCGACAACGCCGACACATGCACCAGACCATCTTGATGCACACCGATATCGACAAAGGCGCCGAACGCGGCAACGTTCGAAATGCGCCCTTCGAGCACCATGCCGGGCTTGAGATCCTTGAGGTCTTCAACCCCTTCCGCGAATGCTGGCGTGACGAATTCAGGGCGCGGATCGCGGCCTGGCTTCTCTAGCTCCTTGAGAATGTCGTGTACGGTCGGTACACCGAATTTCTCATCGATGAAGTCGGCCGGGTTGAGTCCGCGCAGCGTTTTACTATCGCCGATCAAGACACCAATGTCCTTGCCGGTCTTGGCAAGGATGCGCTCGACCACCGGATAGGCTTCGGGGTGCACGCCGGACGCATCCAGCGGGTGCAAGCCGTTCGCGATACGCAAAAAGCCGGCGCATTGTTCAAATGCCTTGTCGCCAAGGCGCGGCACTTTCAGCAGATCACGGCGTGACTTGAACGCGCCATGCTGGTCGCGGAATTTCACGATGTTCTCAGCGACGCTCGCGGTCAATCCGGCCACCCGCGTCAGCAGCGGTTGCGAGGCGGTATTGAGATCGACGCCGACAACGTTCACGCAATCTTCGACGCGCGCTTCCAGGGCGCGTGCCAGCTTCACCTGATTGACGTCGTGCTGATATTGACCAACACCGATGGCCTTGGGATCGATCTTGACGAGCTCGGCGAGTGGGTCTTGCAGTCGGCGTGCGATCGATACTGCGCCGCGATAGGACACATCCATATCGGGAAATTCTTTCGCCGCCAATTCCGACGCCGAATACACCGACGCGCCAGCTTCGCTGACAACGACCTTGGCGATCTTGAGTTCTGGATGCTTCTTCGCCAGTTCGCCGACCAGGCGCTCGGTATCACGCGAACCGGTGCCGTTGCCGATCGAGACCAGTTGCACGCCGAGCTGGCGACAGCCAGCGGCGAGTTGTGCAATCGACTCGTCCCAGCGATTCATCGGCTGATGTGGGAACACCGCGCCGGTGGTCAGTACTTTTCCAGTGGCATCAACGACGGCGATCTTGACGCCAGTGCGCAGTCCCGGGTCTAACCCGAGCACTACCTTCGGCCCGGCCGGCGCCTGCAGCATCAGGTCCTTGAGGTTGTCGCCGAAGATGCGGATCGCCTCGTCCTCTGCCGCTTCGCGAGTGCGCCCGAATAAATCGAGGGTGAGTGACAACGACAGTTTCACGCGCCAAGTCAGACGCACTGATTCGAGCAACCAAGTATCGGCGGCACGACCGCTGGCACTAACACCGACCTGTTTGGCGATCAGGCCTTCGGCAATTTGGTGACCGAGCTTGGCCATTTCGTCGAGTGCACCTTCCTCGTTGCTGGCGCGCACCAAGTTCTGCTGGCCAGCGCGTGGCATCAGCTCCAAATCAAGAAAACCTTCATTGCGCGCGCGCATCAAGGCGAGCAACCGATGCGACGGAATCGCCTTGATCGGCTCCGCATGATCAAAGTAGTCGCGGTACTTCGCGCCATCGGTCTGCTTGCCGTCGATCACCTTGGCGCGAATTAGAGCGCCCTCCCAGAGCCAGTCGCGCAATGCGCCGACCAGCGCCGGGATTTCGCTCCAGCGTTCCATCAGGATGGCGCGGGCACCATCAAGCGCCGCCTTCACATCGACGACGCCTTTTTCGCTATCGACGTAGTTGGCCGCTTCGGTGTTCGGATCGCGCGTCGGATCGCCGGCTAATCTGTCGGCGAGCGGTTCGAGACCCGCTTCGCGTGCGATCTGCGCCTTGGTGCGGCGTTTCGGCTTGTACGGGAGATAGAGGTCTTCGAGGCGCGCCTTCGAATCGGCGGCCAAGAGATCGCCGCGCAAAGCGTCGGTCATCTTGCCCTGTTCCTCGATGCTGGCAAGGATGGTCTCGCGGCGGTCTTCGAGTTCGCGTAGGTAGACCAAGCGTTCCTCAAGCGTGCGTAATTGCGTGTCGTCGAGCCCGCCGGTCACTTCTTTGCGGTAGCGCGCGATAAACGGCACGGTCGCACCTCCGTCGATCAAGGTAACGGCGGCATTCACTTGCGCGGGCGTCGCGCCGATGTCGGCGGCGATGCGTTGAGCGATCTTCAGCATGCGGGGGAGAACTCCGGAAAGGATCGCGCTCAGTCAGCGATCGAAAAGGCGATGCAAGCGAGCATGGATTGTAACTGCGTGACCACTCCTGTTCACTCGGTCTTCGGCACTCGCACCCAGCCTTCCATCAGCACACGGGCGCTGCGGCTCATGACCGCTTTGGTCACCGTCCACTGGCCATCGCGTTGTTCGGCCTGGGCACCGACACGCAGGGTGCCACTGGGATGACCGAAGCACACCGCGTCACGCGCGCCACCGCCAGCGGCGAGGTTCACCAGCGTGCCTGGCACCGATGCGGCGGTTGCGATCGCTACCGCACAGGTCGCCATCATTGCGTGATGCAGCTTGCCCATCGACAGCGCACGCACCAGCACGTCGATCTCGTTCGCCTCGATGCGTTTGCCACTGGCTGCGGTGTAACTCGCGGCAGCCGCAACGAATGCGATCTTCGGAGTGTGCTGGCGCGTTGCCGCTTCAGCCAAATTCTTGATCAAGCCCATGCGCAGCGCCGCATGGGCGCGAATCGTCTCGAACTTTGCGAGCAGCGCAGCAGCACCATTGATATCGGTTTGCAGTTCGGTGCCCTTCAACCCGAGTGCGTCCGCCTTAAGAAACACGGTCGGGATACCAGAATGAATCATCGTTGCTTCGAAACTACCAATACCCGGCACGTCGAGCAGATCGACCACGTGACCGGTCGGGAACATCGAACCGCCATCACCCGCGTCCTCGGCCGGATCAAGGAACTCGAGTTCGATCTCGGCCGCGGGAAAGGTCACGCCGTCGAGTTCGAAGTCGCCAAGCTCCTGCACTTGGCCATCGCACATCGGCACATGGGCGATGATCGTCTTGCCAATATTCGCCTGCCAGATCCGCACCGTCGCCTTGCCATCACGCGGCAGGCGCGACGCATCGACCAAGCCATTCGCGATTGCAAACGGACCGACCGCCGAACTCAGGTTGCCGCAGTTGCCAGACCAGTCGACGAAAGCCTGTTCGATCGCAACCTGACCATACAGGTAGTCGACATCATGATCCGGCACCGAGGCCGTCGCGACGATCACGCACTTGCTGGTGCTCGAAGTCGCACCACCCATGCCGTCGGTGTGCTTGGCATACGGATCGGGTGAGCCGATCACGCGCATCAGCAAGGCATCACGCGCCACGCCCGGAACCTGCGCTTCCGGCGGCAGGTCGTCGAGCTTGAAGAACACGCCTTTGCTGGTGCCGCCCCGATAATAGGTCGCGGGGATCTTGCGTTGGGTTCCAGAATTCATGCAGGTTCTCGGCGAATCGGGGGGGGGCAAATGGGCCGTGCTCAGGCGGCACGTTCCATGACGGCGACTTCGCGAACGATCCGCTTCCCTGCAGTCATTTCGGCGATGCGCAAGTCATAGGCGGCCTGCCGGTTCAACCAGCTCTGCGCATCGCCACCGAAATACCGTGCCAGGCGCAATGCGGTATCGGCACTGACGCCGCGCCGTTCGCGCACGATGTCATTGACGCGCGGCGCGGGCACATTCAAGGCTTTCACCAGCGCATTCGCGCTCATGCCGAGGGCCAACAAATAGTCTTCGCGAAGAATTTCGCCAGGATGCACCGGTCGCATGCCGCTCTTGATCATGAAGAAACTCCTTCAGTGGTAGTCGACGATCTCCACCTGTTCGGCATCGTCGCCATTCCAGATGGAGCGAATGCGGTATTGATCGTTGATCCGGATACTGAACTGACCAGAACGCTCACCCTTCAATGCTTCCAACCGGTTTCGAACAAAGTGCGTGTATCCGTGCAGCAAAGGACCAGGATCATTCTCGTACCGTATAACGCTTAACGTTAAACGACAAAAAATACGGAACCGGATGCGTCATGGCTTGGATGCGTGCTTGCTCTGATCGGCAATGCGTTCGTCGCGTCGGCGTCGATCACCAGCAGCAACTGCGGGTTCATTTCGACAAACTCGTAGCGCGCCATCAAAGTTTGTCGTTTGAACCGTGTAACTGCTCACTGATGAAATGGCGGCGCGTGCAGCGAGGAGCAGAAGCTGGGGCTTCCGTATCGCCGCTGGCGATCGATGTGCGCGGATCCTGCGCCCGGAACTTCATGGCCGAGTAGCCACCGACGGTGCAATTGATCCTTTTTTTTCCAGTTCATCGTTCGACCAACACCACGCCGGCCTTGCGGGCAGCGACCTTCATCGCCTTGTCCTGGGTGGCCAGCGGAAAGCCGCGCCGTAGCGCCAGATCGAGATAGGCGGCATCGTAAGCAGTCAGTGCATAGCGCTCGGCGAGCGCCACCTGCCCATCCAGCACCGACCGCGCGTTCGAGATCTCCACTTCGATGGCGAGGTGCAGCAATTGTTCGACAAAGGCCATGCGCTGTGCGGTCGTGAGGCGGCCACGCCTTTGTGCCATCAAGAGGCCGTTGGCCATTTCGTGCGTCCAGAGTCCCGGCACCACTGCGCCTGAGACCGCCACCTTGTCCAGCACATCGTCGCAATACGCCGATGCCTCGTCCGGCAAAGCCCACGACAGCGCCAGCGATGCATCCAGCACGAGTGCCTGGCGCGCTGCGCTCAACGTCGCCCATCCTCGATCAACGCACGCATCGACAGCTTTTTGCCCTGCGCGGGCCGGGCCACCGCCTTGCGCAACGCGCGAATCCTCGACACCGCATCCTTGGTGTCAGACACCGGCGCGAGCCGCGCGATCGCACGACCATTGCGCGTGATGGTTACGATCTCGCCTGCCTCGACCTGCTTCAACAGGCGCGGCAAATGCGTCTTCGCCTCGTAAGCTCCGACTTCGGACATGTTGCGCTCCAGACTGGTCTGATGGCCTAGTCTATCCATTTCAATCGACCAACTGTTCATTCGGCCGCAAAGCTCGGCAGCCTATCCACCGGCGATCCGAAAATTTCTGTACAGATGCTGCTGTGCGCGTCCCAGCGGCGCCAACTCGCAAGCGCCTCAGGAACCGCCGCCAGAAGCCAGAAAATCCTGCGCAAAGCGCTGCAATACGCCGCCGGCTTCGTAGATCGAGACTTCCTCATCAGAGTCGAGGCGACAGGTGACCGGGACGTCGATGCGCTCACCGTTCTTGCGCCGGATCACCAGCGACAGCGTGGCGCGTGGATGACGCTCGCCGATGACAGCAAATGTCTCGCTGCCATCAATGGCGAGCGTGAGGCGCGTGGTGCCGGGTTTGAACTCGACCGGCAACACGCCCATACCGATCAGGTTGGTGCGGTGGATGCGCTCGAAACCCTCGGCGACGATCACTTCGACGCCAGCCAGACGCACGCCCTTCGCGGCCCAATCGCGTGAACTGCCCTGACCATAGTCGGCACCCGCGACGATGATGAGCGGCTGCTTGCGTTCCATGTAGGTCTCGATGGCTTCCCACATGCGTACCACTTGGCCCTCGGGCTCGATGCGCGCCAGCGAGCCTTTCCGAATTGCACCGTCGGCACCGCGCACCATTTCATTCAGCAAGGTCGGGTTCGCGAAGGTCGCGCGTTGCGCGGTGAGATGGTCGCCACGATGCGTCGCGTAGGAATTGAAGTCCTCTTCCGGTAGACCCATCTTGGCGAGGTATTCGCCAGCGGCGCTGTCGCGCAGGATCGCATTCGATGGCGACAGGTGATCGGTAGTGATGTTGTCGCCGAGCACCGCGAGCGGACGCAGGTCGCGGAGACCGCGCACTCCCGCCAACGCACCTTCCCAATACGGTGGTCGGCGGATGTAAGTGGTCTGTGTGCGCCACGCATAAAGCGGGCTGACCGCGGCGCCTGTGGCCGGCTTGAAGTTGAACATCGGGTCGTAGACACGACGGAATTGTTCGGGCTTGACGCTCGTCGCGACGACTGCATCGATCTCGGCGTCGCTCGGCCATAGATCCTTCAGGCGAACGTCGTTGCCATCGCGGTCGATACCGAGCACATCGTTCTCGATGTCGAAGCGAATCGTGCCGGCAATCGCGTAGGCGACCACCAGCGGCGGTGATGCCAAGAAGGCCTGCTTCGCATACGGATGGATGCGGCCATCGAAGTTGCGATTGCCGGACAGCACCGCCGTCACGTAGAGATCGCGATCGATGATCTCTTGCTGGATCGCCGGATCGAGTGCACCGCTCATGCCATTGCAAGTGGTGCAGGCGAATCCGACGATGCCGAAGCCGAGTTGCTCCAGTTCCGGCAGCAATTTTGCCTCTTCGAGATAGAGCTGCACGGCCTTGGATCCTGGCGCCAGTGAGGTCTTGACCCAGGGTTTGCGGGTCAATCCGCGCGCGTTCGCATTGCGCGCAAGTAAGCCGGCGGCAATGACGTTGCGTGGGTTGCTGGTGTTGGTGCAGGACGTAATCGCCGCGATGATGACGGCGCCATCCGGCATCGTGCCGTCGGTCGGCATGTCCCAGGACGCCGCGATGCTGCGCTCGGCCAAGGCTGACGTCGGCAGGCGCTTGTGCGGATTCGACGGCCCGGCCATGTTGCGGACAACGCTGCTCAGGTCGAAGTGCAAGCTTCGCTCATAGTCGGCGGTGGTCAGCGCATCGGCCCAGAGTCCGGCGTGTTTCGCGTAGGTTTCGACGAGTTGGACTTGTTCGTCACTGCGTCCGGTCAGTCGCAGATAGTCGATGGTGTTGGCGTCGATGAAGAACATCGCCGCGGTCGCTCCGTATTCCGGCGCCATGTTCGAAATCGTGGCGCGATCGCCGATCTTGAGCGCTGCCGCACCGTTGCCACGAAATTCGAGATAAGCGCCAACGACTTTTTCCTTGCGCAGGAATTCAGTCAGCGCCAGCACCACGTCGGTCGCGGTGATCCCAGGTGCCGGCTTGCCCGAGAGTTCAACGCCGATGATGTCCGGCGCACGCATCCACGAGGCGCGACCGAGCATCACGCTCTCGGCTTCGAGGCCGCCGACGCCAATCGCGATGACGCCGAGTGCATCGACATGC
>Ga0073899_10000185_pt1 | contig 57171 bp, 54 predicted proteins | sample KloWWTmetaKNB5Ph_FD_88975 | JGI IMG/M metagenome (GOLD analysis project Ga0073899, IMG submission 88975) | Active sludge microbial communities from Klosterneuburg, Austria, studying microevolution and ecology of nitrifiers - Klosterneuburg... | ecosystem: Engineered > WWTP > Aerobic digester >... | reverse complement strand
GACTAAGCAATTGACGCACAGTGGTTTTCATTGATCTGGAGCCCGAACAGTTGTCGGACTTTGAGGTCGCATAAAACAAGGATGGGCCATGATTGATGATGATTTGATTTACGTTGGTGTTGATGTGTCCAAAGCAAATTTGGACATTTGTGTGGGTGTGATGGGCAGCATGAGCACTCTGAATAATGACGGCTCTGGCCATGAGGCTTTGTGCCGGATGCTCAAGCCGCTCAAGGTGGGCTTGGTGGTGCTGGAGGCGACCGGTGGCTACGAGTTTGCATGCGCGGCTGCCTTGCAGTCGGCGGGCTTGCCCGTAGCGATCATCAATCCCAGGCAGGCGCGTGATTTTGCCCGGGCAATGGGCCGTTTGGCCAAGACTGATCGCATAGATGCGCAAGGTCTCGCTCATCTGGCACAGGTATGGGCCGACCGGCCAGATGCAGCGCACCTTGTCAAACCCCTACCCGATGCACAGCAGCGAACCCTCGCCGCTTTGGTGGGTCGGCGTAGGCAGTTGGTGCAGATGCGAACCATGGAGGGTAACCATTTAGGCGTTGCTCATCCGAGTGCGCACAAAAGCATCAAGATAGTCATCAAGTCTTTGGAGACGCAGATACGCCATATTGAGGCCGCGCTTGCAGCACACCTCAAGCTGCACCATGCTGATGTAAGCAAGCTCTTGGGTGATGTCAAAGGCATTGGGGCAGCCACGGTGGCGACATTGATGGCAGAGTTGCCAGAGCTGGGAACGTTGAAAAGTCGTCAGGTCAGTGCATTAGCAGGTGTGGCACCCTACAACCACGACTCAGGCCGTCTCAAGGGGAAGCGCTGCATCAGCGGCGGACGTGCCACGCTGCGTTCTGCGTTATACATGGCCACACTGGCAGCCACTCGCTTTAACCCCGTAATCCGCGTGTTCTACCAGCTGTCTCTTGGCAGCAGGGAAGCCAAAGAAAGTCGCCTTGGTCGCGTGCATGCGCAAGCTGCTGACCATCTTGAATGCAATTGTCAAATCAGGTTTACCATGGAACGAGAATTTGCTCACTCGGGATGTCAAAACTGCTTGACTTCCAAGACAGTTGCTTAGTCGTTAGAAGTCACTTCAGTTTGTCCATTTCTTTGAGGATCATCTTTTCACGAGTAGCGCGACTCATGAAATGTTCTTGATATATCCCTAGGACGATGGCAAGTATGAGGATCAGCAAGAATGCCCAAAATCCCGCTCGATAGATGAAGTCCCATTCATCGGAGCGGCCATCCCAGGCGGCAAGATGCTCGGTTGAAACAATGCGGAGCCCTTTCATGCTGTATTCAGAAAGAAAGAAATAGGTATCTTCTACCAAGACGGATACCTCAACCTTTTCGCTCGGATGAAGATCTCCGAGGCTTACTACGGTTGTCTTGCCGTCATCGCGTGTCGTGACAGGAATACTTGAGGCGAGCTTGGATTTTCCTTTTTCGAGTTTTGTCGGCAACCAAATTTCAACGTTCTTTTCTACAGCCTTCCCGTCGTTCCGAACGATGAGAGAGAAGACCTTCGTTCCATCGATTTGAATTGGGCCTGTAGCCTGATAGACGAGAACCGCCTTGGGGGAGATGAATTCAATGACGTAGGGTAAGACCAGAGCGAGAAGTGGGATCATCACCCCCGTGACAACCAAGAGCAGCTTGCTTTGGATGCCGCGAGAAGATTCATCTTTTTCGGCAGGCTGAGACATAACGGTTGTGACTCCTAACGAATAGCGTTTATCCGCCACAGCGGAACAGGTTGTGAAAGGCACGGCGTCATGGCGTCGGATAAACCTTGTTGGACTGAACCGCCTGCACGGCGGTGACTATGGGGATTGTAAGCGAACCTGCACGCCAGTCAATCGTTTGTCATTGTCCAGCCAGTCTGCTGCGGGGCGCTCCGATGCCAAATCTGCGCCAGGAAACACGGAATCGCTGTCGACGAGTGGGTCATGGAAGCCGCGCACGGAGGATTTGCAGGCATGAAACGAGCGCCGCCCTGGACGACGAAACTACCGTCGGCCTGCGGGTGAAACAAGAACATTGAAGCCCCACGGAGCATCACGGCGGCCCCCGCAATGGCGGCATCATCGAAGGTGCCGGTGCGATCCCCTGCATCACCTCGAAGCGCCCTTTCCGGCAGTGCGGGCAGAACTGCCGTGGCTCGATGATGTCGTCCGCGCCAAGAAACCGGCACGTCTGCCGACTGTGTCGACGACGATGATTTATACGCACGCCCTGAACAAGGGCGGGCGTGGAGTGATCAGTCCGCTGGATTGCTGAGGAAATGCAGAACAATTCGTTCCGTTCAGGCTGCATCTGTCGAAGCTCATGGCAAACGGATGAAGGAACCACCGATCAAGCCTTTCCCACTTTCGCGAGAATGACGAAATTTTAGCTTGTTCAGCGTTTTCTTATTTCCGCGTTTCCTTAAATCCATGTTTCCATAGGAGCGCAAGCCGGGTGATTCACAGCGCAAATGTCTGCCCGACAATCTGTTCCGACAACGCCCACAGGCGTTCTGCGGCGTCGACATCGATGGCATAGGGCAGGTAGCCGGCGGCGCTGCCCGGCACACCGACTTCTGCGATGTTGCAGTCTTCGAGGTACTGTCCGCCGCGTCCTTCGAGCAGCGGCGATGTGGCGGCCCACAGCGTGGTGGCCGCACCGGCGGGGATACTCTTGAAATGGAAGCGCCGGCCATCCATGGTGGTGCCCTTGCTGCTCATCTGCTGGATGTCCTCGGGCGTCAGATGGCGGCCCAGTTCGGTGACAATGACGCCGGGGTGCACGGCGTTGGCAGTGACGCCACGCGATGCCAGGCGGCGGTTGAGCGCCACGGCAAATAGCGCATTGGCAGTTTTGGATTGGCCGTAGGCTTGCCATTTGTCGTAGGGCCGCCGCGTGAAATGTGGATCGTCGAAATCTATCGCCGAGTATTTGTGTCCGCCGGAACTCAGGATGACCACCCGTGCCGGCGCACCGGCAATCAGGCGTGACGCGGGTGGGTAACTGAGCAGGCAGGTGAGCAGAAAATGGCCGATGTGGTTGCTGGCGAATTGCAGCTCGCAACCCTCTTTGCTGCGCGCCAGCGGACAGGCCATCACGCCGGCATTGTTGATGAGTAGATGAATGGTGGGAAAGCGCGCCGTCACGTCTGCGGCGCAGGCACGCACGCTGGCGAGATCGACCAGGTCAAGCGTGGTTGTGTGCAGGTGCTCACTGCCGGTCTGTGCGCGGAGTGCCGTTACGGCAGCGGCCAGCTTCGTCGCGTCGCGACCGGCCAGGATGACTTCGGCACCGTGGGTGGCCAATGCGCGGGCGGTTTCCAGACCAAGGCCGCCAGTGGCACCAGTGACCAGCGCTGTCCTGCCACGCAGATCGATGCCGGCGAGGACTTCATCGGTGGTGCTGTCAGGGCCGAAGCCCGAAGGGACGATGGACATGTGCGCTCCTGTTTCTCGATTGACGGGACACCCTTCGACAGGCGCAGGGCGAACGGTGATCTTCCATCCCCATGAACAACGCTCGCCTCCTTAGACGATTCGTTTATTCCATGGGGTAGACGCGGTTCTCATCGGCGCTGTGGTCGGCGTTCCAGACCTGGGCGAAGAAGGGATTGCGGCGGGCGATTTCGTCTTCGCGCCAGGGCATCGGCAGACAATCCGGACACCAGTGCCCGGCGAGCAGAACCAGCGTTGGGCTGGCCTTGAATTCGTGGCCGAAGGCGCAGCGCCATTTCAACGGGGCATACAGATCGCCGCGCCGCATGTATTCCGCGAGACATTTTCCGCCACGAAATTCTGCGGCGCCCTGCATGTCGGTGAGGTCGAGACGTCCCTTGGATTTTTGTTCGTCGTAACCGTGGTTGAGACGCTGCGGCGTGTGGGAAAGCGTTTCAACGGGAAAGCTGTCCCAGCCGGGAATCTGCTGCCATTGTTCCTTTGCGCCGAAGTAGGCGGCGATCTTGTTGCTGTTGCCGGTTTCGAGCCAGTTGAGCGTGCCGCCCTTGCTGCGCGCGATGGTGCGAAGCTGTCGTTTGACCAATCCCGGCACAAGTCCGCCCAGACGGAAATACCAGGCGACGCGACGTTTCAGATCGGTGATGAAATCGTCGATGCCTTCGCTGCGGAAGTGCAGATAGCGTTCGAGGATGTCGGAGTCCTCGTACCATTGGCCATGAAAGTTGCGCGTAGCGAACCAGTTGGGTTCGAAGACGCGCCGGATGTCCTTGATGCCGACAATCGAGAAAGTTTTTTGCAGAAACTCGAAATTGCTGACGCGGCACTTTTCTCCGCCACCGATGTTGTAGATGCGCCGCCAGAATTCATTCGGCACATCTTCACCGCAAACATTGGCCAGCAGACGTCCGGCATCGCGCACGGTGACCCATTCGAGCTGGCCGTTCAACGGGGTATGAAACATGATGGGATCCTGGATCAACAGCAGCCCCGGATGCGCGATGCCGGTTTGCCGCAGCGAGACCCAGTACCTGAGTCCGGACTCGATGATCTCGCGCTCGGCGATGGTTTTGCTCAGGGCATAATTGTCGTAGACGCTGATGCGGATCGGATCGCCGGTGCGCCCCCAGTGCAGCGGCGCCGGGCGGTTGCCGGTCTGCGCGACGGTGCCGATATACACCAGCTTGATGCGGTCCGGCTCCGGCTGGGCCTTGATGGCGCGAACGATGTTTTTCGCCGAACCGATATTGACCTTGGTCGCCAGTTCCGGAAAGTGGTCGGCCAGCGGCGAGACCACGGCGCCGACATGCAGGACGTAATCCGCGCCGGTAACGCAGGCAAGCACATCATCGTAGTTGGTCAGGTCGCCCCAGACGATCTTCAGCGAACGTTTGCCGACGAAGGGTTGCATGATCCGGCGGTCGTTTTCTGTCGGCAGCACCAGTACCACCACATTGAAGCGGTGGCTGCGCTGGAGCAGGTAGCGCAAGCCTTCCTGCCCCATGTTGCCGGATGCGCCGGTCAGGAAAATCGTTTTTTTGGTTGTCATTGAAAAATTTACCCGCCGCAATCTTCAATAATCGGGGATGGATCAATCGACCTGCGTATCGAGCCCGGCTTCGGCCATCTCGGCGGCGTGTAGCAGCGCCCTGGCCTTATTCTCGGTTTCCTGCCACTCGTTCTCGGGGATCGAGTCGGCAACGATACCGGCCGCTGCCTGGACGTAAAGTACGCCGTTCTTGACTATGCCAGTACGGATGGCAATGGCCAGGTCCATTTCGCCGGAGAAGCTCAGGTAGCCACAGGCACCACCATACAGGCCGCGCTTGACCGGCTCCAGTTCATCGATAATTTCCATCGCCCGCACTTTGGGAGCACCGGTCAGCGTGCCGGCCGGGAAGGTGGCGCGAAACACGTCGAGGTTATCGATACCGGGTTGCAGCAGGCCCTCAACATTGGAAACGATGTGCATGACGTGTGAGTAACGCTCGATAACCATCTGGTCGGTAACCTTGACGCTGCCAGTCTGGGCGATGCGGCCGATGTCGTTGCGCGCGAGATCGATCAGCATGACATGCTCGGCACGCTCCTTCTCGTCGGTGAGCAGTTCGTGAGCCAGGGCCTGGTCTGCCTCGGGCGTCGCGCCGCGCGGTCGCGTACCGGCAAGCGGCCGGATGGTGACCTTGCGGCCGGCCGGCGTGGCCTCCTGGCGCACCAGGATTTCCGGCGAGGCACCGACCACCTGGAAGTCGCCGAAGTCGTAGTAATACATATAGGGCGACGGATTCAGCGACCGCAGTGCACGGTACAACGTCAGCGGCGAAGCGGCGAAGGGCTTCTTGATGCGCTGACCGATCTGCACCTGCATCATGTCGCCGTCGGCGATGTACTGCTTGGAGCGCAGCACGGCGGCAAGGTAATCGGACTTCTCGAAATCACGCACCGTTGCAGCGGCGGGTACCGGCCGACTTTCCGGAATATCGAGGGGACTGCGCAGCTTGCCGGCCAGTTCGCGCAGCCGTGCATGGCCAAGGGCGTAGGCATTGGCCATGCCGGGATCGACGTAGGCAATTAGATAAATCTTGCCCGCCAGGGTGTCGACGACGGCAAGTTCCTCAGTTTGCAGCAGCAGAATGTCCGGCATGCCGATTTCATCAGGCTTGTCGAAATGTGCCAGCTTGTTCTCGACGTAACGGATTGCGTCGTAGCCAAAATAGCCGGCCAGACCACCGCAGAAACGCGGGAAACCCTCCGGCACATGGACCTTGAAGCGTGCCTGATACTCGGCGAGAAAATCGAGCGGATTACCGTCGCGTTGCTCGACGACTACACCGTCGCGGACGACCTCGCTGTGGAACCCGCTGGCACGCAACAGCGTGCTGGCAGCCAGTCCAATAAAAGAGTAACGGCCGAAACGCTCACCACCGACCACGGATTCGAGCAGAAAACTGTTTGGCCGGTTGGCCAGCTTGAGATAGATCGACAGCGGCGTGTCGAGATCGGCGAAGGTTTCCAGCGTGACTGGAATGCGGTTGTAGCCTGCGGCGGCGAGCCGGTTGAATTCGGATTCTTGCATGATGATGATGTCCCTACGATAGCCTGCAATGAAACTGTGCGCCCAATCCAATCGGACGCAGCGACCTGATTCAGTTTTGCCAAGGGCGCCAGGACCATGCGCCGGTGAGGCTTCGCAGGGAAGCTTGCGGGACGGCGTGCAGAATTTTTATCGACAGGTTCATGCGGAATATTCTTGGTGGGTTGGTTCATCAGCGCGCTCATCGCGAATGATGAGTACAGCGGCGGCTTCAAGCGAAGCGACTATAGCATCGCAGGCCAGTTCCTGCACGGGTCTGCCCTCGTTGTAGCCGTAAGGCACGCAGAACACCGGGCAGCCGGCGGCGCGCGCGGCGATAACATCATTCAGCGAATCGCCGATCATCAACGCCTGCGATGGCGCGATGCCGAAGCCTGCGCAGATATGCAGCAGGGGCAGCGGGTCGGGCTTGTTTTTCGCCAGCGTGTCGCCGCAGACGACCTGCGTGAAATAGTCGGCGAGACCGCTGCGCTCCAGTAGCGGCAGCGTAAATTCGCGGGCCTTGTTGGTAACGCAGGCCAGCGGCAGGCCCATGGCGCGCATGGTACGCAGACCTTCGACAACGCCGGGATAACACGTCGCATGGCGTCCGCTGATTTCGCGGTAGTGGCTGCGGAATTTATCCAGCGCTGCGGCATGTGCAGGCATGGTGCCAGTGCTGGACTGCCCGTCCAGACAGCGTTGCACCAGATTTGGCAGGCCGCGTCCGATGAAGCTGCGGATGGTATCGACGTCATATTCCATGAGGCCAAAATCACGCAGCATGGCGTTCGCCGCTTCGCTGAGATCGAATACGGTATCAAGCAATGTGCCGTCGAGATCGATCATGACGGCGCGCACCGTCAGCGGAAAAATCATCGTGCTCTGGCCAGCTCGGCACGCAGCGCGGCAATCACAGTGTCGTAACGATGCGGATCGCCGGCCTTTGCGGCACTGAATACTGCGGAGCCGGCTACAAATGTATCAGCCCCGGCGGCGGCAATTTCGGCGATGTTGCTGACCTTCACGCCACCGTCAACTTCAAGCAGGATATTGCGGCCGCTGCGCTGCGCGTAGGCGTCTATTTTCTGTCGCGCCAGGCGCAGCTTGTTGAGCGTTTCCGGAATGAAGGTCTGGCCGCCGAATCCCGGGTTGACCGACATCAGCAGCACGATGTCGAGCCGATCCATGACGTGATCCATGTAATCGAGCGGGGTCGCCGGATTGAACACCAGTCCGGCCTGGCAGCCAACTTCGCGGATCAGCGACAGCGAGCGGTCGACGTGCAAGGAAGCCTCGGGGTGAAAGGTGATGACGTTTGCGCCGGCTTTGGCGAAATCGGGAATGATGCGGTCGACCGGCTTGACCATCAGATGCACGTCGATGGTCGCCTGCGTCAGCGGCCGGATTGCTTCGCAGACCAGCGGGCCGATAGTCAGGTTCGGCACGTAGTGGTTGTCCATGACATCGAAGTGAATCCAGTCGGCGCCGGAGGCAATGACATCGGTAACTTCTTCGCCGAGTCTGGCGAAGTTTGCGGAAAGAATGCTCGGCGCAATGCGATAGGTGGGTTTCATGGCGATATCCTCAAGGCAATAGCGGATAGTGGCGAACAATACCGGGATTTTAAACGCTGCCGTCGCAGGGAAACAAAATATTCCGCGACCGGAAGTAGCACTACTGAAAGTGTGGGCAGATTACTTTGTAGTATTACCTTCTGCCGGTTGCCATGAAGCGGATTTTCGTGTCGAATGGCGCGATGGCCGAGAGTAAAAAATACGAAATCCAGGTAACCGTCAGCGTGCAATATCTGTCCGATCAGTCAGACCCCGCAGCGCGTCGCTATGTTTTCGCCTATACCATCGATATTCGCAACACGGGTACGGTGGCGGCACAACTGATCAGCCGCCATTGGCTGATCACTGATGCCGATAACGAATTGCAGGAAGTGCGCGGCCTCGGTGTGGTGGGTCATCAGCCGTTGCTGCAGCCGGGACAGAATTTTGAATACACCAGTGGTAGCGCGCTGACCACACCGGTTGGCACCATGAAGGGCAGTTACCGGATGGCGGCCGAGGACGGCACGGCATTCGATGTGCCGATCGACGAGTTTGTCCTGTCGATCCCACGCGTTCTGCATTAAGACCCCTGATCAGGTTATCCCCGTGAAAGCGGGAATCCAGGAACGCCCGTCAACTTCAACTTTTTGTTTCCGTTCCCGCCACACCATGCGGGTCGTATAGCTTGCGTGCGATGGTTTTCAGGAACTCCAGCAAGTCATCGATGTAGGTGAAGACGACCGGGATCACCAGCAGCGAAAGCAGCGTCGAGGTGATCAGACCGCCAATCACGACGATGGCCATCGGCGAGCGGAAGCCCGGGTCGGCGGCACCCAAGCCAAGCGCAATGGGCAGCATTCCGCCGCCCATGGCGATGGTGGTCATGAAGATCGGTCGCGCACGTTTGTGACAGGCATCAAGCAGCGCGTCGAAGCGGTTCAGTTCCCGCACGCGACGGGCGATGATGACGTAGTCGACGAGCAGGATCGAGTTCTTGGTGACAATGCCCATCAGCATCAGGATGCCGAATACTGAAGGCATCGAGAGTGCATTTTGTGTCGCCAGCAGAGCGAGAAATGCGCCACCGAGCGAGAGTGGCAGCGCAACGAGAATCGTCACGGGTTGCAGGAAATCGTGGAACAGCAGCACCAGCACGATATACACACAGATGATACCGATGAGCATGCCGACACTGACGCGACTGAACAGTTCCTGCATGTATTCGACATCGCCGTCGCTGATGCGTTGCACGCCTGGCGGCAGGTGTTGCAGCGTGGGCAGCTCGTTGGCCTCCTTGAGCAGGTCGCCGAGTGCCCGGGTGCCGAGTTCGGTTTCAATCGACATGTTGCGGATGCGATCGAGACGATCGATCTTCGCCGGGCCGCTGCCCATCTCGATTTTTGCGACGGCTTCAAGCGGTACAGTCCCGTTGCGCGCTGCCACAGGAATCTGGCGGATGGTTTCGAGATTGTTGCGTTGTGCCGGATCAATTTGCACGCGGATGGGAACCTGGCGTTGCGGTAGATTCAGTTTTGCGAGCAACACCTTGTAGTCGCCGGAAGTGGCGATGCGTACGGCGCGTGCAAGCGCCTCGGACGTGACGCCAAGATCGCTGGCGCGGGCGAAATCCGGCTTGATATGGACTTCGGGTTTCTGCAGGCTGGCTGTCGAGGTGATGTAGCCGATGCCCTTGAGTCCGCGCAAATCATTTTCGACCTCGCGTGAGGCCATGCTCAGCGATTCGGCATCGTCGCCACCGAGAACGACGCGAAGCACCGCACCGGGTGCGCCGGACAATATTGCGAAACGTGCGCCCGGTAGCTCGCGCAGCTTTGCGCGCACGAGGTTTTCGACTTCACCCTGGCGCAAGGTGCGATCCTTGCGAGGCTTGAGACGGACGATCAGTGTCGCCTTGCGCGTATCGATATTGGCAGCACCGGTCGGGGTTTCCGGGTAGGCATCGGTCGACGCGCCGACGTTAGCCAGAACGCTTTCGACCTCGGGAATCGAGCGCAGCAATTCGGTGGCTTTCGTTGACGATTGCTGCGTATCGGCGAGCGTGCTGCCGGGTGGCAGTTCGAGAACCATGGTGATCAGCGCACGGTCTTCGGTCGGCAGGAAGCCGGTCGGCAGGAGCGGCGTCAAGGCAAGCGAACCGACCAGAAATACAAAGGCGGCGGCAATCGTGGTCTTGCGATGCGTCAGACACCAACGCGCCCAGCCAAGATAGCGCTGCATGAGTGCAGGCTCTTTTTCTTCATGGCGCGGCGGCTTCATGATGTAGGCCGCCATCATCGGCGTGAGCAGGCGTGCGACGAGTAGCGAGGTCATCACCGCGATCGTCGCGGTAATGCCGAAGGGGGCAAAATATTTGCCGGGAATGCCACCGATGAAGGCGGCGGGAAGAAATACGGCAGCCAGCGTCAGCGAGGTGGCGACCACGGCGAGTCCGATTTCCTCGGCAGCCTCCATCGCCGCATGGTAGGGCGATTTGCCCATGCGCAGGTGGCGTGAGATGTTTTCGATTTCGACAATGGCATCGTCGACCAGTACGCCGACGACAAGCGAAATCGCCAGCATGGTCATGGTGTCGAGGGTGTAGCCGAGCAGATCCATGCCGAGGAAAGTTGGAATAATCGATAGCGGCAGTGCTGTCGTGGTGACCAACGTGGCGCGCCAGTCACGCAGGAACCACCAGACGATGAAGATGGCGAGGAGCGCACCTTCAAAAAGCAGATCCATTGAGCCGTGATAGTTGTCGAAGGTCGGCTGGTAGGTGTTGTAGACTTCATGAATACGGACGTCCGGATGCTCGACCTTGAACTTTTCGATGGCGGCATGCACGGCGTCGGCGACGGCGACTTCGGTGCTGCTCTTGCTGCGTGAAAGCTCGAAGGCAACCACTGGCTTGCCGTTGAACAAGGCAATCGAGTTCGGATCGGCGAATTTGTCGCTGATGTTTGCAATATCCGACAGACGCACGGTGCGGCCGTCAGCAAGCGGAATGTCGAGTGCGGCAATTTCGGCGGTCGTGCCTACTGCACCGAGTGTGCGAAAAGTCTGCACACCGCCGCCGACATCGGCGCGGCCGCCGGAGGAATTCTGCTGTACCCGCTTGAGCTGATACGAGATATCACTGGCACTGACGCCCAGCGCCGTCATACGTACAGGGTCAAGGTTGATGCGCACTTCACGGTCGACACCACCGAGACGGACAAACTTGCCGATGCCGGAAACGCCCAGCATTGCGCGCGAAATTTCGTTGTCGACAAACCAGGAAAGATCCTGCATGTCCATCGTGGACGATTCGACGGTGTAGGCCAGCAGTGGTGCGCCAGCAGTCGTCAGCTTCGAAGCCACCGGCGGGGAAGTCATTTCCTGCGGCAACTCCGTACGGATGCTGTCCACGGCGTTGCGTACTTCACTGAGTGCAATGTCGACATTTTTGTCGATCTTGAATTCGATGACAAAGCTGACCACGCCATCGACAATCACTGTACGCATGTGGCGGATCATCGAGATCGGCGCGATGGCGTTTTCGATCTTGCGCGCCACTTCGGATTCCAGTTGCGACGGTGCCATGCCTTCCTGCGTGGCGGTGATCATGATGATCGGCAAATCAACGGTCGGATAAATCTGGATGCCGAGACGATGAAAGCTGAACAGGCCGAGCAGCGTCAGCCAGGTGAACAGCAATATCGCTGGAACCGGATTGCGAATCGACAGGCTGGAGATATTCATTTCGCCAACACTTTCGCATCGGCGGCGGCGACCTGGACGTGATCGCCCTGATTGAGGAATGCACCACCGCTGATGACGATGCGTGCGGAAGCATTGAGGCCACCGAGAATCTCCACAGCATTTTCGTTACGGCGACCGGCCTGCACCTTGCGCTGCTCGACCTGATTATTGGCACCAACCTCGAAGACGTAGGTATTGCCGTCACGCAGCAGCACAGCAGAATTCGGGACGGTGAGCCCACTGGTGTTGCCAAGCAGGATCTCGCCACGGGCAAACATGCCGGCACGCGCCGTGCTGCCAGGAGCCAGATCAATATAAACCAGCGCCTTGCGGCTGTTGCTGTCGACGGTTGGCGCAAGCATGCGCAGCGTACCGTTGACGGTCTTGCCGTCAGACAAATGAATCCGCGCTTTTTGTCCGGCATGTACCTGGGTCAGTTGCTCGGCGGTCAGTTCGGCACGCCACTCGATGCGCCCCTGCCGCACCAGCCGGAACAACTCGCTACCAGGCTGGACGATCGCGCCGAGCGTCGCGCTGCGTGCGGAAATCACCCCATTGTCAGCCGCAAGAATTGCTGTCTGTGCGAGACGCACCTCATCGGCCCGCTGCGCCGCTTCGGCTGCAGCGAGATTAGCCTTGGCGCTGTCCTCGGCGAGCAGATATTGTTGGACCTGCTGCTCCGATAACGCACCGGAATCCTTGACGCGGCGTGCCCGCTCGGCATTCGCCGCTGCCTCGGCCAGCCCGGCTCTGGCTCTGGCGACATTCGCCTGCTGTGCCGCCAGACTGGCCTTGATGCTGTCCTGCGACAGTCGCGCCAGTACCTGTCCGCATTTGACGACGCTGCCAACGTCGGCATTCAGTTCGGTAATCGCCAGTCCGCCGAGTTCGGCGGAGACGAGCGACTCCTGCCAGGCGAACAGACCACCGTTGGTGGTAATGGTGTTATTGAGATCCTGCACGAGCGGCGTGGTGACATTGACGGTCAGAACGGATTTGGCCTGTGCGGCGGTTGCGGCAGACTCGGTGGCTGTCGATGAGGAAGACAGGAAACGTATGGCGCCGCCAACGAGGATGACGACGACAGCAATCAGGGATAACCGCAACGATGGTTTCAGAGGGCGCTTCATTCGGGTTCTCCCGGCGTGTTCAGGGGTGGTGGATTTTTCGTATCCGTGTTCGTGTTCATATTCGCATCTGTGCTTGCGCTGCTTGTACTTGTCTCCGCTGGCACTGCGGTATTCCATCCGCCACCGAGCGCCTTGTAGAGTGCAATCCAGTGCAGCACCTGGTCGCGTTGCAGCATGATTTCGTTGCGCTCGGCGGCAGTGGCGGAGCGTCGCGCCTCTTCGAGCAGCAGCAGGCTGAGCCCGCCGCTGTGCCAGTTGGTTTCGGCGGCCTTGAAGTAGGCGCTGAAGCTTTCGCTGGCAGTGTGTGCGTAAGCAGCGCGCTGCGTGGCGCTGTCGAGATTGACCAGCGCAGTTTCGACCTCCTCGACAGCCGCACGGGTCGCTTTGCGGTAGCGCGCCAGCGCCTGTGCATAACGAGCTTCCGCTTCGCTCTGCCGGGCCGCCAGGGCACCGCCGTTGAACAACGGCAGCGACAGCGCGGGGCCAAACGACCACGGCTTGGTGACGATTGTGGTGCCATTACTTGCTCCACCGATGCGCGTCTTGTCGACTTCGAGATTGCCGAGCAGCGACAGGCGCGGGAAGCGGCTGGCCTCAGCGACACCAATATCGGCGCTGGCGGCGGCCAGTTCACGCTCGCTGGCAGCAAGATCAGGGCGTTGCGAGAGCAGCGCAACCGGCAGGCTATCGACGCTGAATGCTACGGGTTGCGGAATCGCCGCACGGCCTTCTTGCAACAGCCTTCGCATGGCAGGTTCGTTCATGTCAGTGAGCGTCACCAGCGATTTAACCGTGATATCGCAGACAGCCTGTTGCGCCGTCAGTGCCGATGCCGTATCGGCAGCGCCAGCACGCGCCAGTTGCGCGTCGGCAGGTGCGACCAGTCCTGCCTGCGCAGCGATGTCGGTAATGCGTGCACTCTCCTGACGCGATTTAACATCGCGTGTGAAGGCTTGCGCCAGCAATCGACAGGCGCGGTAATCCACATATTTGCCGGCGACTTCTGCGGCCAGCGAAACGCGTGCGGCATGCCAGTTATTCTCCTGCATCTCCAGGCGTGCATCAGCCGCTTCGCCGGAACGACGCACCCGGCCAAAGATATCGATCTCCCACGCCGCATCGATGGTCGCACTCCGCGTGGTTTGTGCCGGGACAACGTTGGGGGTGGCAATGTTGTTGCGTATGGACTGGACGCCGGCGTTAACCACAGGCAGATGGCCAGCGCCAGCCACGGTCAGCCCGGCACGCGCCTCGTCGATACGCGCCACCGCTTCAGCAAGGTTGGGGCTGTCGGCCTCGGCGCGGATCAGCAGTTCGGTGAGCGCCGGGTCGTTGAAGCGCATCCACCAGCCAAGTAACGTGCCGGTTTCTCCAGCATGAGGCAGAGCGGCCTGCCAGCGATCGGCAAGCTCAACCTGCGGTGCCGTATAGTCCGGCCCAACCGAGGCACAGCCGGCGAGCAGGCACAGGCCAGCCAGCCAGAGCGTATGGGAGACGCCGCGAAGTACCATGGGCATTTACTTTTTCCTCTTCAATGTCGCGAGTCGTCCGGTGCAGAATGAGGGAATGAAAACGGAAAAATCCTCGCCTGCCGGCGACTGTCTTGTTTTATCTTGCTGGAAAGATATTATTGCAAAATTAACTTTCCTGCAAGATAATTACAAAAAATTTTCCCTGAGCAATGCCCGATCCAGTTTATGTCCGACACCAGAATCGATCCCATCGAAATGCACCGCCAGAACTGGCCGGAGACCTTCGATTTCCGTCTGATGGCTTTTCTGCTGTCCATGCATCAGGTTCGCGCCGACCAATTCGCACACACTGACGGTGTCATGGCGAGTCATCACCTGAGTCTGGCCGAGTTCGATGTGTTGACCACACTGCGGCGGTCCTCGCCGCCGCACGAGTTGACGCCAACGGAATTGCAAGGCGCGATGCTCATCACCTCGGGCGGCCTGACCAAGATTCTCCGGCAACTCGAAACCCGCAAGCTGATTATCCGCTCGACGGTCGAAGCCGACCGGCGCATCAAGCCGGTACGGTTAACCGCCAAAGGTGCCAAGCTCATCGAACAGGCGATGGTTGAATTGATGGAGGCATCGCGGGCGTGGATCAAACCGCTGCTGACCGGCAAGGAGATCGATCAGCTCACCGCACTGCTGAAAAAAATTTCGGACAGTCCTTCGGCAAAAGGTGCTTCTGCCTGACTGGCAAAGCTGCTCCGCCTTCGCCTGCGTCAGATCAGACTGAACACCGTGGCCAGCATCATGGCTGCGATCAGGTTGTGCGCCAATACGCCCCATAAAGGGAGTGCGAATGCAATCAGCACAATACCCAACCCGGCCTGTACGGCGAGCAGCGCCAGCAAAAACAGGCAGCTGCGGCGTCGGCCGTTGCGCAGGGCAAACAAGCCCAGCGGCAGTAAAACCAGCAATGATGCAAAAGCGCCATAACGATGCGCCATGTGCGGTATCGCGCCCGCCGAATTGGCTGGTGATGCCGGAGAAAATACCGGCTCCCGCCACGGGTTGAGTGCCTGCGGAATCGACAGCTCGGCTTGTGCGGGCATGATGCTGATTGCCTCGATTGTCTCGGACGACTCGGCACAAGCCGTCAGGCCAGTGCAACTCAACCCTGAGTAACTTGCGCTAACCAGGCCACCCAGCGCAATCTGGCAAAGCAGGACGACTACACCAAGCCATGCGCCAGTGTGCAGCCATCCACTCCTTTTGACAGCCCCGGTTGAGACAACACCAGGGTCGGGCATGACGATCAGGCGCCAGCACAGCGCCAGCATTGCGAAGCCGCCCAGCAGATTGCCAATGGCCACCGCAGGTACGCGCGCGCTACTGCTCCAGCGGCCAAGTACCGCGAGAAACAGCGCCAGCAGGAGCAAGGCTATCGTCATTACACATGCCTGCCAGGGAACCGGTCTGGTGCCAAGGCAAGTCACCAGCATGGCAATGATGAGCATCAACGCGGCCACGGCGGCGATACGATGCACCATGCGTGCGCCGATCAGTGTGGCACTTTCGGAGGGTTTGCCGGCAACGCCCTGCTGTGCCTGACGAAAGTTCTGGCCATAGCATTGCGGCCAGTCCACACAGCCCAGTCCGGCATTGGAAAGGCGAATGAATGCGCTGATGCTGGTGATTGTCAGCACAAGAATGGCACACAGCATTGCCATGCGTTTGAATGAAGTCAGATGCATAAATGTCGCTTTGTGAAACCAGTGGCAACCAGCGAGAATGCTAGCCTGTTCATTTCCGCAACTCGTGGTTCAGCCAGAGCAAAGTTGCGAACAACAGCATCGCGCCGGCCTGATGGGCCGCCGCAAGCGGAACCGGCACCACCAGCAGCAGGGTAGCGATTCCCAGTGTGATCTGTAGCGCAAAAGCCAGTACCACCAGATGCGTTGCCAACCGTGCCCGTGGATCAAGCGCGACGCGACGCGATTTAATCCAGAAGAAAACTGCCAGAAAGGCCAGCAGCCAGGCAATCAGCCGATGATCGAACTGGACCGTGGTTGGATTGTCGAAAAAATTCAAAAGCCACGGGGTATGCGCAAACATGTCCGGCGGGACAAAATATCCATACATCAGAGGGAAGGAATTCCAGGCAAGTCCCGCGTGCAGACCGGCGACAAGAGCCCCGCTCAGGACCATGATGAAAACTGTCAGCACCAGCCAGCCGGCAAAGCGCCGCAGCATGGGCAGTCCCGCATTCATCCTATCCTGCACCACACTGCCGCGTTCAGTCAGCAAACCCAGCGCCACCCAGAACATACTGGCAAATATGATGAAGGCAAGCCCGAGATGCGCGGCCAGGCGATACTGGCTGACATGCGGATTGTCCACCAAACCGCTTTTCACCATATACCAACCCATTGCGCCTTGCAGGCCGCCGAGGAAAAACATCCCGATCAGCTTCGGTGCCAGCTTTCGCCCGATCTTGCGGCGCAATGCAAAATAAAGAAACGGCAGCAGGAACACCAGTCCGATGGTTCTGCCAAGAACACGATGTGCATATTCCCAGTAAAAAATCACCTTGAATTCGTCGATGGTCATGCTGCTGTTGATCTTCAGAAATTCCGGTGTCTGCTGATATTTGTGAAATACCTCGCTCCATTCACCCGGGTTCATGGGTGGAATGGCGCCGACCAGCGGTTGCCATTCGACGATGGAGAGCCCGGCATGGTTCAGACGTGTTACGCCGCCCACGACGAGGGTGGCAAATACCATGGCACAGCAAACAAACAGCCAGATGGCGATCTGGCGACGCGCGACGATATCCATTGCGATGATTTCACTCCAGAACAATGCAAATAATGCGGCTATATAACTGAATAGTGATCGTCTTTGTGTAAAAAATGAGTAAAAACTCTTTTCAGGATGTGGCAAAATGTCGCAGATTCTTGTTCTGGATCAATTTCGTTGACTGCCTATCAAAGCGATACTGTCAAAGGTTTTTTCAACATCGGCGCACCTTATGGTGCAACTGCGGGGGATTATATGGCTGATACAAATCAGGAAGACGAAAAAGTTCCATTCATACAACAGTTGCTGGACAGTCCGTTCATCCTGCTGTTTATTGGCGTCATGGTTCCTATGGTGGTCTACACACTCTGGGGGGTGATCGATATTTTGATGATCCCCGTAGCAAAATAAATTTCAATTGACCAACCCTTAATAAAAAGGAATACATATATGAGCGCAATTCTGCCGCCTTCGGAGCGGCTCTGGTGGAAACACCCGATCGATCGCGTCGAGGGCACATGGATAACAATCGCGCTGATCTGGTGTCTGATCATGTTCGCCATGATGGTTGGCTGGCATATCTATGGCAAACAGAATCTGTCGACGGAAACGTACAAGACCACACCGGCAATATATGGCCAAAAGGCACAGGATGCGGTCGACAAGTACACCATCCGCACCGAAACATTTGGTGGAATAGATATCCCGGTGGTACGCCCCAGCGAAACCGGTGACGTGTATCTCGTCGCCCGACTGTGGAATTGGTGGCCAATCGTCGAACTGGAAAAGGACAAGACCTACAGAGTACACCTTTCCGCGATGGACTATAACCACGGCTTCTCGCTACAGCCCACCAACTTCAATATCCAGGCAGTTCCCGGTTACGAGCATGTGGTCAAGATGACTCCGAACCAGTCAGGAACCTTCACCATCGTTTGTAACGAATACTGCGGAATCGGCCATCACACCATGCTTGGCCGCATTTACGTCAAATAAGGGGGCGAAAATGGCTAATACAACGACTTACCGCACCTGCCCTCGCTCCGGATTGCAGTTTGAATCCCAGGCTGAGAAGCTGATGCTGGCCAATGCCGTCACGGCAGTGGTTTTCCTGCTGATCGGCGGCATACTCGCTATCGGCGTGGTGCTCACCCGCTGGCCCACGGTACATTGGCTGCAAGCCGATACCTTCTACATGGTGCTCACCGCCCATGGCCTCGACATGCTGATCTTCTAAATCATCTTCTTTGAAGTAGCAGTCATTTATTTCTGCTCATCAACGTTGCTACGCTGTCGAATCGCTGCGCCCAAGGTCGCATGGCTGGCGTTTGTCCTGATGCTGGTGGGTGCGGTGATGAACAACGTCGCCGTATTCCAGGGCAACTCCAGCGTGATGATGACATCCTATGTACCGATGATGGCTTCATCGTGGTTCTATCTTGGACTGATTCTGTTCGCGGTGGGCGCGCTGATTGCCTGCGGCGTCTACATGGGCACGCTGGTAGTCGCAAAACGTGACAAGACCTATCAGGGTTCGGTACCGCTGGTGACTTTCGGCGCAACCGTTGCCTGCATCATCGCCGTGTTCACCATTTTGAACGGCGCGATCATCCTGATCCCGACCTACCTCGTGTCGATCGGCCTTATGGAGAGCGTCGATCCGCTGATGTATCGAGTGGTCTGGTGGGCCTTCGGTCACTCTTCGCAGCAGATCAACGTCTCGGCACACATCGCAATCTGGTACGCCGTTGCTGCCATCGTCTTCGGCGCCAAGCCGATGTCCGAGCGCGTTAGCCGCGGTGCCTTCCTGCTGTATATCCTGTTCCTGCAACTGGCAAGTGCGCACCATCTCTTGTCCGACCCGGGAATGAGCACTGGCTGGAAAGTCGTCAATACCAGCTACTTCATGTATTTCGCGGTGCTGGCCTCGATGATCCACGGCCTGACTATTCCGGGCGCCATTGAAGTCGCGCAACGCAAGAAGGGCTATACGAACGGACTGTTCGAGTGGCTAAGAAAAGCGCCGTGGGGCAACCCGGTGTTCTCCGCAATGTTCATCTCGCTGATCGGCTTCGGCTTCCTTGGCGGCATATCGGGCGTGATGATGGGCACCGAACAGCTCAACATGATCATTCACAACACGATCTACGTTCCGGGCCACTTCCACGCCACCGTTGTGGTTGGTACCACGCTATCGTTCATGGCGATAACCTACTTCCTGATTCCGGTGCTGTTCAAGCGTGAAATGATCTCACCGGGCCTGGCGAAGATACAGCCTTATCTGTTCGGATTCTCGATGTACTTCTTCTGTCTGGTGATGATGGGCGCCGGTACTCTGGGCGTTTCCCGCCGCCACTGGGACATGGCGTTCCAGGGATCGGCAATGGCCTATGAGTGGCCGGGCGCTGCTTACCTGATGATGGGTCTGGTCGGTATCGGCGGTCTGTCGGCAATTACCGGCGGCGCGATCTACATCTACGTTACCGTAGGTTCGCTGCTCTGGGGCAAGAAGCTGGAAGCCGGTGCGACCAGCAACAAGCCGACACCGATTCCGCCGACACCGGAATCGATCGCAGTCCATGGCGTCGGGTCTGCCGGCTTCGCGGCACCGGGGACCTTCACTCTGGCGATCGTGTTCCTGATCTCGTTCATACTGTACTACTTCATCAACTGGAAATACCTGTCCCAGGTATGGGGACTGAGCTGATCACTGACGGACTGGCTCATTGAATCCGTCGGCCGGGGCGCTACTTCTCGTATCGCTTCGGCCGATTACTTTCACAGCAACGACAAGACGATCGTTCGAAGGAATATCAAGCATGCATCCGACCCACCGTACGCTCAACCGCACCGGCGATGCCGCTGTACTCGTACGCAATGTCCTTGGACTGTTCAAGTTGCGCATCGGTTTTGTCATCATGATTACCGCGCTGGCTGGCTATGCCATCACGCCAGGCCCGTCGCTGGAGGTTGCGCAGCTTGCCGTTCTTGCGCTCTCCGTCCTGATCGCCTCGGCCAGTGCCGGGGCATTCAATCAATACATCGAATACAAATCCGACCGACTGATGGCGCGCACGCGCGGCCGGGCTTTTGTAACCGGCGCACTGCGCCACACCCCGGCCTGGCTGATTCCAATCGGCCTGTTGCTGGCCGCATCGGTCGCTGCCGCATGGGTTGCACTGAACGTAACTTCGGCGCTGTTTGTTTTTCTTGGCGCCTTCTTCTACGCCATCGTTTACACGGTCTGGCTCAAGCGCCGCACCTGGCTTAACATCGTCATTGGTGGCCTGGCGGGTAGTTTTTCCGTGCTGGCTGGTGCCGCCGCAGTGGATCCGGCAATCGGCGTCCTGCCGTTGCTGCTGGCGCTGGTGTTGTTCCTGTGGACCCCGCCGCATTTCTGGAGTCTGGCCATCGCCAATCGGGCAGACTACGCTGCCGCAGGTGTCCCCATGTTGCCGGTGGTGGTTGGCGATGCGCGTGCAGCACACGTCGTTTTCATCAGCACTCTGGTGCTGGTTGGTGCTTCGCTTCTGCCGGCATTCTTCGGCGTGGGGCCGATCTATCTCGCCGGCGCCATCAGTGGTGGCGGTTATTTCATTTACAAGGCGTGGCAACTTGCCCGCTCGCCCAGTCGCAAGACGGCAATGGGGTCGTTCTTCGCATCCCTGATCCAGCTCAGCGTCCTGCTCGCAGCGGCGATGATCGACGCGCTGGTTTTCTAAATCCAGATTTGTCGTGCGCAACAGGTTGACGCTTCCGGCGATACTTCCGGCAGCACTTTGCATGATGGCGTTGCTGACGCAATCAGCAAGTGCAGCAACGCCCGATCAAGCATCCGCTGAACAAGCGGAGCAGCCGCTTTCCACAATCACCAGACCCGCTTTCGACCAGCAGGTTGCACTGCGCGCCAGCCAGGCCGTTATTGGGAAAATACCGGCTGATTACACGCTCCTCGACCGTGAGGGAAAACCGGTCAGGTTGTCCAGTTATCGAGGAAAACCTCTGCTGGTAAGCTTCATTTACACAGGCTGTTTCCAGGTTTGCCCAACCACGACCCGTGCCTTGCTGAATGCGCTCAAGGCCGCGCAGGAAGGACTGGGAACCAATCAATTCAATGTTGTCAGCATCGGCTTCAATCAGCCTGCGGATTCGCCGCAAGCACTCAAGTCGTTTGCCCGCCAGAATGGCATCAACTATCCCAACTGGGAATTTCTGAGCCCGCATCGTTCAATTGTGGATCGCCTCACACAGGATTTCGGCTTCAGTTATATCGCCACGCCGACGGGTTTCGACCACCTTCTGCAAGTGACCATTGTCGATGCCCAGGGCAGGATATACCGCCAGGTTTATGGCGATACCCTGAGTGGAGACATGCTGGGCGACCCGATCAAGCAACTGATCAACAATGCGCCGATGCCCAATAATGTAGACCTCGCCACGATTATCGACCGGGTGCGCATTTTATGCACGGTGTATGACCCTGTGACCGGCGAATACCGGGTAAAAAGCGGTCTCGGCCTCGAAGTCACCGGCGGGCTAACTTTCCTGATTTCGATACTCTGGTTCTTAGTCGCCGAATGGCGCACACGCAGAAAATCCCGCAAGCCCTCAGCAAACTGAATTGATATTTGTCAAGCCGTCACCGCCCTTCAACGGGTAATATAACAATTCTCTAATATAGCCGTTTCGCAATAGTGGTTATTCTGCGGGTGGCATGGAATGACGGCAAATTCTCTTGATGCGCTGGATGCGGTACGAAGCGGTGGTCTGCTGGTTTATCGGCAGATCGAGCGGTGCTTCGACGCGCCCTTCGGCACTGCACTCAACCCATGGCGGCATCTTGGTGCGCTCGGCTTCCTGTGTTTCTGGCTGATTGCAGTCACCGGCTTTTACCTGTTTGCCATGCTCGATACTTCGGCTATCGAGGCCTATCGCTCAATCGACTGGCTTACGCGTCAGCAGTGGTATCTTGGCGGCCTGTTGCGCAGCATCCACCGCTATGGCGCAGACGCCTTCATCGTCATCACGCTACTGCACATCATCAAGGAATTTCTGTTAGGCCGCTACACAGGCTTTCGCCGTTTTTCGTGGCTGACTGGCGTGCCGCTGCTGTGGTTCATCTTCATATCGGGCATTGGCGGTTTCTGGCTAAACTGGGATCAGCTCGGCCAATTCTCCGCGATCGCCACGGCAGAGTTGCTGGATTGGCTGCCGATCTTCGCCACACCCCTGACACGCAACTTCCTCTCTGTCACCACGGTCAGCGACCGCCTGTTTTCGCTGTTCGTGTTCATCCATCTCGGTGTGCCGCTGCTGCTGCTGTTCGGCCTGTGGTTCCATGTCCAGCGGATCAACCATGCCGAGATATTTCCGCCACGTGCGCTGAGCCTCGGTACCTTCGCGACTTTGCTCGTGCTGGCGCTGGTAGCGCCAGTCGTCAGCCAGGCACCGGCAGATCTCTCGACAATTCCTGCCGTGCTGCCGCTGGACTGGTTCTACCTGTTTCTTCATCCGCTGATGTATGTCTCATCGTCCGGCAGTGTCTGGCTACTGGTGAGCATCGTCACACTGCTTCTGTTCGGATTACCCTTCCTGCCAAAGCGTTCGCAGTTTGTGGCTCCGGCAATCGCCGAGGTACATGCCGATAACTGTAACGGTTGTCGCCGCTGTTTTGACGATTGCCCCTATGCCGCGATTACGATGGTGCCTCATCCCGACGGCAAGCCGGGACAGCAACTGGCCAGAGTCATTCCCGATATGTGCGCAAGTTGCGGTATCTGCACCGGCTCTTGTCCGTCCTCGACGCCGTTCCGCAATGTGAGCGCGCTTGTTACGGGCATCGACATGCCGCAACAACCCATCAACGATCTGCGCAATACGCTGAAAAAAAGTCTTGCGGCGCTTGAAGGCGACAGTAAAATTGTCGTCTTTGGCTGTGACAATGGCGCTCGCGTAGCCACCCTGGCCGGCAAGGATGTGGCCAGCATCAGCCTCATGTGCACCGGCATGTTGCCACCATCCTTCGTCGAATACGCCTTGCGCGATGGCGCATCGGGAGTACTGATAACGGGTTGCAGCAGCAGCGGCTGCGCTTTCCGCCTCGGCAGCCGCTGGACGGAAGCGCGTTTATACGGTGAGCGCGAACCCCGTCTGCGTAACAATGTGCCTCGCGAGCGGCTGCACATCGTCTGGGCCGACCATGGCGAAGAAAAGAAACTGCTTGTCGCACTCAACGAATTTCGCCGCAGCATGGCGGCACCCAATAAACCGAATGGAATAATCTGAAATGCTAAAATCAAAACCGCTCGTATGGATCGGACAGGTGCTGTTGTATGCATTATTCGCCCTGATTATCGGTACCTTCTCATCTGCGCCGAAGTATCAGCATCTGACGCCGGACCAGGCGCTGATCAAGCTGAGTTTCTCGCATCTCGGCAAACACATCGCGACTTGCCATCAGCGTACTCCGGAGGAACTGGCCAAGCTGCCGCGCAACATGCGGGCGCCCATGCAATGCCAGCGCGAGCGTTCCCCCGTCAGCGTCGAAGTCGACCTTGACGGCACACTAGTCTACCGGCATGTGGCACAGCCCTCCGGCCTGTCGAAGGACGGCGCTTCGTCTGTCTATCAGCGCATAGAAGCCACGGCGGGAGAGCACCGGCTCGCGATACGCATGAAGGATAGCCCCGGTGACAGCGCCTTCGATTACAAACGGGATGAAGTCATCCACCTGAAACCCGGTCAGGTTCTGGTGATCGATTTCAGCCAGGAAAAGGGCAGCATCACCTTGCAATAAACACGATGACGAACCTACAAAACACCCGCACACAGCACACCATGGCTAAGGCAATCCGGCCTGCTTCCGAATATGTGTTCACAATCCCCGACGATGCGCGGCGCGGACTCGCGCGAGGCTGGCTCTGGCTAGGTCTGACGGCACTGCTCGGATCCGGCATATTCTCGGTGCTGCTGGTGCTGTCACGCACACCGTATTTGCAGAACCTGTTTCCAGTCGCCGATTTCTTCCGCGTTGCACTCGTCGTCCATGTCGACCTCTCGGTGCTCGTCTGGTTTATCGCGCTGGCAGGCATCCTCTGGAGCCTCAACTGCCCGACGCGCGGCATGGTGTGGGGAAAGCTCGCAGTATGGCTATGTGCAGCGGGTGCTGCGCTGATGACGCTGGCACCCTTCTTCGCTCACGGCGAAGCGATCATGTCCAACTATATTCCGGTCCTGAACGACCCTCTGTTTCTGGCCGGCCTGCTACTGATTGCAATTGGTTTCGGCATTCTGGTATCACGCAGTCTGCTGCTCGCGCCGCGTCTGGGTCCGGATTTTGACGGCGGCGGCGTGCTGCATTTTGGTCTCAATGCAGCTGCCATCTCCGCTGCCATGGCGTTGCTGGCCTTTGCCTGGTCCTTTGGCGTGACGCCGGATTCGCTCAGTGGCAAACCTTACTTCGAAATTCTTTTCTGGGGCGGTGGCCACGCCTTGCAATTCACCTGGACACTGATGATGCTGGTGGCATGGCTGTGGCTGACCAGTGCCATCGGTGGACGCATCCCGTTCAGCCCGCGTGTCGCCCTGCTACTCTTCGTACTGGCACTGCTCTGTGTCTTCATCACCCCCTATGCCTATCTGGCCTACCATGTCGCTTCGGTCGAACACCGTTCCCTGCTCACCTGGGCGATGCGCATCGGCGGCGGCGTGTCCATCCTGCCAATGAGCCTGGCGGTGCTGATCGCCCTGCGTTCCATATCTGGCCCCGAACTATCCGAACAATCCCGGCCTTTGCGCGCAGCGCTGGTTTCCTCCGTACTGCTATTCGCCATCGGCGGTCTGATCGGCATGTTCATCAGCGGCAACAACGTCAAGATTCCCGCGCACTACCACGGCAGTATCGTCGGGGTCACGCTGGCCATGATGGGGCTGGTATATCACCTTCTGCCGCAACTCGGTTACGGCACACCAGGCGGCAGGCTGGCCACCCTGCAACCCTATGTTTACGGCAGCGGCCAGTTGATGCACATCATCGGGCTGGTGTGGTCCGGCGGCTATGGCGTGCAGCGCAAGGTGGCCGGCGCTGAACAGGTACTGCGCAGCACCGGCGAGATTGCCGGCATGGGTTTGATGGGATTGGGCGGCCTGATCGCCATCGTCGGCGGATTCCTGTTCGTGGTGGTAGTCATCCGCGCACTTCATGACAAGAACAAGAGCATCAACAAGGACACAAAATGATCAAGTATCTGCAACTTTTCATGCAATGGATTTTCATGCGCGTCGAAGCGATCTTCAACAAGGCTTTCGGCGACAAGATCAATCCGCTTTACCACCTGGGAGCCATCAGTTTCTTCATGTTCTGGGTGGTGACTGTCAGCGGGCTGTACCTGTATGCATTTTTCAAGACCGGCGTAGCCGACGCATATTCCTCCGTCGAATCGCTGACGCATGATCAGCCCTATGCCGGCGGAATCCTGCGCAGCGCCCATCGTTACGCCTCCGATGCCATGGTATTGACCATGTTGATCCACATGCTGCGTCATTTCGCTTTCGACAGGCTGCGCGGCTTCCGCTGGTTCTCATGGGTCACCGGGATCGTCCTGATTGCCATGGTATATGCGTCTGGCATTAACGGTTACATGCTGCCGTGGGACAAGATGGCGCAGTTCGTCGTGACGGCCAGCTTCGAATGGCTTGACTGGTTGCCGATCTTCAATGGTGCCCTGATTCGCAACTTCATCTATCAATCGAGCGTCAATGATCGCTTCTTCTCGTTGCTGGCCTTCATCCATCTCGGGGTTCCGCTGCTGGTGCTATTGCTGATGTGGATCCATGTACAACGCGTACCCAAGGCCAGCACCAATCCGCCGCGACCGATCATCATTGCCTTGCTCCTGACCATGCTGGCACTGGCCCTTGTAAAACCAGCCGTGAGCCAGGGCGGCGCAGCCGATTTCGGCGTAACCATTACTACGCTCGATTTTGACTGGTTCTTCCTGGTGGTGTATCCGCTGCTCTATACATGGTCGCTAGGTCATGTCTGGGCACTGATCATCGGCGCAATGGGCCTGCTGGCCCTGCTGCCGTGGCTACCACTAAAGTTTCACCGTGACAAAAATGCGCAGCGCGAATTCCAGATGACGGTGCATCCGGACAACCGCAGCATCAAGGTGCGCAGAGGCGAAACCATCCTCGAAGCCGGCATACGCGCAGGCATTGCACTCCCCTTCGAATGCCGCAACGGCGGCTGCGGAGTTTGTAAGTGCTCGGTACTTAATGGCGAGGTCGATCGCGGTATTTATCAACCCAGCGCCCTGCCCGACAGCGAAAAATCTCTTGGCAAGGCGCTGATGTGCTGCACCGTGCCACTTTCCGACATAGAGGTGGAGTATGCGATCGATGGTGTTCGCGGTACCGAACACATTCGCAATTACACCGGACGAATTGACAGCATGGAACGCCTTTCCACCGATGTGATGCGGCTTGTCGTGTCGCTGCCCGATGGCGAAAGGGTTTCCTTCAAGGCCGGCCAGTACATCAACATTCTGCTTCCGGGCGGCCAGCGTCGGGCGTTTTCATTTGCCAATCCACCGCACGAAAACAATACGATCGAACTGCATGTTCGCCTTGTTCCCGACGGACTGTTCACGACACACGTATTCACACAAATGCAGGCTGGCGACGAATTGCGCTTCGAAGGTCCGTTGGGAAGCTTCACCCTGCGCGAAAGTTCACGGCCGATCATTTTTGTCGCCGGCGCAACCGGCTTCGCACCGATCAAGAGTATTGTCGAAGACGCATTCCATCGCGACATCCGGCGACCGATGCTGCTCTACTGGGGTGTCAGACGGCCCGCGGATATGTACATGAGGAAATACGCCGAGAATTGGCAGTTATCACATCCGCATTTCCGCTTCATTCCCGTACTCTCGAATGCACTTCCCGAAGATGACTGGCAAGGTCGCGTTGGGCTGGTGCACGAAGCAATCCTGAAGGATTTTCCGGATATGACCGGTTATGAGGTCTATGTCTGCGGCTCGGTAAAGATGGTGGAAACGGCATTCCCGGCATTTCTCGCACAGGGTCTCAGCGAGGACTTCTGCTTCTCCGACGCATTCATTCCATCGGCGGACTCTCGTCCTTCCGGAGCCTGATAACACACCGAAACATATACAGCCGACAAAAACCTGGGTAGCACAGTATCATTGCATTCTCGACTTCCGATATTTGACAACGACCCGGTGGTTTCGATATGCAATCTTTCCTCATTGCCAATCCAAAGGGGGGCTCCGGCAAGAGCACGCTATCCACGAATCTGGCCGGCTGGTTCGCACAACAGGGACACCGTGTCATGCTCGGCGACATCGACCGCCAGCAATCGGCGCGTGAATGGCTGAAACTGCGTCGGCCGACATTACCTCACATCGCTACCTGGGAGATCGAAGCCGGCAAACCCGCGCGTCCGCCGAAGGGTGCCACACATGTTGTGCTCGACACCCCCGCCGGACTGCACGGCAAGAAGCTGGCAAATGTACTGAAGCTGGTACAGCGCGTGATTGTGCCGCTACAACCATCGCTGTTCGACATTCTCGCCACGCGGGCATTTCTCGACACGTTGCTGGAAGAAAAGGCTGTGCGCCGCCATGATACTTTCATTGCCGTAGTCGGCATGCGCGTCGATGCACGCACCCTGGCGGCACAGGAACTCGAACGGTTTCTGGGTTCGCTGGGCTTGCCGGTTCTGACCACACTCAGAGACACCCAGAACTACGTGCAGGCCGCAGCGCACGGCCTGACCATTTTCGATCTGCCCGCCTCGCGCGCCGAGAAGGACTGGCAGCAATGGCAGCCGATTTTCGACTGGATCGCACAGCCACCGGATCAAGCTGGCGGCAACCGCTGATTTAAGGTCGGATATGTCATTTTTCAAGTAAAATGACACTTGCCTGATTAATGACGCCATCCTGAACTGGCGCATACTGGGTATTTCATTACTGAACGAATTTTCATCATGATTCTCTTGCGACGTGCGAATGCGCGTGGTTTTTCCGATCACGGCTGGCTGCGCTCCTGGCACACTTTTTCCTTTGCCGATTATTACGATCCGGCGGAAATTGGCTGGGGGCCATTGCGCGCCATCAACGAGGATGTGATTGCCCCCGATGGTGGTTTCGGCAAGCACGCTCATCGCGACATGGAAATCATCACCTACCTGCTTGCCGGCCCCCTGGAACACAAGGACAGCATGGGTAACGGTTCCGTGCTGCGCCATCCAGAAGTCCAACGCATCAGCGCCGGCCTGGGAATCCAGCACAGCGAATCCAACGCTTCAAGCCAGGAAGAAGTGCATTTGCTGCAAATCTGGATCGAACCAGACATCCTCGGCATCAATCCGGAATATGAGCAGAAAGTGTTTCCCGATATTGATAAGCGGGATCGCTGGCGCCTGCTGGCGTCGCCGGAAGGTGCTGACGGCAGTCTGACCATTTATCAGAATGCCCGCATCCATGCCAGCCTGCTGACACCGGGGGAAACCCTGGACTACACTCTCGCACCGCGCCGCCGCGCCTATCTGCATGTGGTGCGCGGAAATCTGACCCTCAACGCATTCCGGCTCGCTACAGGCGATGGCGCCAGGATTGCCAAAGAGGGAAAACTCTCGATCAGCGCCACCAGCGAAAGCGAGATGCTGTTGTTCGATCTGCCTTGATACGCTCAGCACACAGCGGCGAATTTCTCCACTGAGGCGACAGATTTTTTCTCGCCGGCCATGCCCGGTTTCGCCGGGAGCGTAAAATGGCAAACCATGTCTGATCCCCGCTTCGTCCACCTCCGCCTGCACAGCGAATATTCAATCACTGACGGCATTGTCCGCCTTGATGCCGTTGTTGCGCGCGCCGTGGCCGAGGGCATGCCCGCACTGGCGCTGACCGATCTCGGCAATCTGTTTGGCATGGTCAAGTTTTATTCGGCGGCGCGTGGCGCCGGCATCAAGCCGATCATCGGTTGCGATGTGTGGATCGCCGGCGAACATGGCACAAGCAGCAGAAATGCTGCCCACGATGCGCAGCGCGAAGACACCAGCCGCCTGCTGCTGCTGACAAAGAATCGCGCCGGCTATCTGCGTTTGTGCGAACTGCTCAGCGATGCTTATCTCGGCGTGCGCCGTCATGGCCGAGCCGAAATCAGCCGTGCGGCGCTGGCCAGTGGAGATAATTCCGGACTGATCGCCTTGTCGGGCGCACATTGCGGCGATGTCGGGCAACTCCTGCTGGCTGGCAAAACAGATCTGGCGGAAGCACGGGCACGCGAATGGGCGCAGATATTTCCCGCCAGCTATTATCTGGAAATCCAGCGCTACGGCCAGCCGCAGGCCGAAGTGCTGGTCGCCCACAGCGCAGCACTTGCCGGACGCCTTGGCTTGCCGCTGGTAGCAACGCATCCGGTGCAGTTCACGCAGCAGGACGACTTCAAGGCACACGAGGCGCGCGTCTGTATCGCCGAAGGTTTTGTGCTGGCCGACAAGCGCCGCCCCAAGCATTTCACCGAGCAGCAATATTTCAAGTCGCCGGCCGAGATGGCTGAACTCTTCGCCGACCTGCCTGATGCGCTGGAAAATGCGGTGGAAATCGCCCGGCGCTGCAATCTCTCGGTGGAACTCGGCAAGAGCAGGTTGCCACAATTCCCGACGCCGCCCGGGATGAGCATCGAGCAGTTCATGACCACACTAGCCGAGGAGGGTCTGGAACTACGTCTCACCCAACTCTATCCGGATGCCGCAAAACGCGAAGCCAGGCGCACCGAATACCTCCAGCGCCTCGCCTTCGAGATCAAGACCATCGTGCAGATGGGCTTCCCCGGCTATTTCCTGATCGTCGCCGACTTTATCAACTGGGCCAAGCAAAATGGTGTGCCGGTCGGCCCGGGGCGCGGCTCGGGTGCTGGTTCGCTGGTTGCTTATTCGATTGGTATTACCGATATTGACCCGTTGGCCTACGACCTGCTATTCGAGCGCTTTCTCAATCCGGAGCGGGTGTCGATGCCTGACTTCGATATCGATTTCTGCCAGGATGGCCGCGACCGGGTCATCAATTACGTCAAGGAGAAATATGGCGCGCATGCCGTTTCGCAGATCGCCACCTTTGGCACCATGGCTACCAAGGCAGTGATTCGTGACGTTGGTCGTGTGCTCGATCTGCCCTTCAATTTCGTTGACCAGTTCGCCAAGCTGATTCCCAACGAACTCGGCATCACCCTCGCCCAGGCGCGCGAAAAGGAAGCAGCGATCAATGCACGCATCGAACAGGAAGAAGAGATCCGCGAACTGTGGAATCTCGCTGAACGCCTCGAAGGCCTGACGCGCAACGTCGGGATGCATGCCGGCGGGGTATTGATCGCACCCGGCAAACTGACCGATTTCTGTCCGCTGTATTCTGCACAGGGGCTGGTCGATGGCGAGACGCAATCGGTGGTCAGCCAGTTCGACATGAAGGACGTCGAAAAAGCCGGCCTCGTCAAATTCGATTTTCTTGGCCTGCGCACGTTGACCATCCTTGCCGAGACTGTCGAGTCAGTGCGCAGGCTGAATCCACAACTCAAGGAGTTTCGCCTCGAAGATATTCCACTGGATGACAAGGCAACCTTTGCGCTGTTTGCCGCTGGCAACACGACAGCGGTATTCCAGTCTGAATCACGGACGGCAAAGGATCTGGAGCGCCGCCTCAAGGGCGACAGCTTTGATGACATCATCGCCTTGATGGCGCTGAATCGTCCCGGCCCACTACAGTCGGGCATGGTTGACGACTTCATCAACCGCAAGAACGGTCGCGCTAAAGCCGAGTATTTTCATCCCGATCTGGAGCCGGTGCTCAAACCGACCTACGGCGTTATCATCTACCAGGAACAGGTGATGCAGGTTTCGCAGGTGCTGGCTGGCTACACGCTGGGCGGCGCCGACCTGTTGCGCCGCGCCATGGGTAAAAAAAATGCCGAAGAAATGGCTGAACAGCGCGCCATCTTTACTGAAGGCGCAACCAAACGCGGCGTCGATGAAAAGCTTGCCACACAGCTCTTCGATCTGATGGAGAAATTTGCTGAATATGGTTTCAACAAATCGCACTCGGCTGCTTATGCAGTCATCGCCGTTCAGACCGCCTGGCTCAAACACTATCACGCAGCGGCCTTCATGGCGGCGACTCTGTCCTCAGAGCTTGCCGACACCGACAAGGTACAGATGTTTTACCAGGACAGCCTGGCCAACGGCATCAATTTCCTGCCACCCGACATCAATGCCGGCGGAATACATTTTGAGCCGCTCGATGCGCAGACGATTCGCTACGGCCTTGGCGCCATCAAGGGTACCGGCGAAGCGGCGCTTGGTGCGATCCTCAAGGCACGTAAGAATGGTGAAAAACTCACACCATTCACCGATCTGTTCGATTTCTGCCGGCGCGTTGACAAACGTATCGCCAATCGGCGGGTCATTGAGGCACTGATCCGCGCCGGGGCGTTCGATGCACTTGATCCACCGTCGCTTGATGTCAATGGGAAGCCATTGCCGGTGCATCGCGCTCGGCTGCTGGCTTCGGTTGGCGTAGCGCTCGAAGCCGCCGACCAGGCGGAGCGGAATGCCCTGCAGAACAATCTGTTCGACGATGAATTCGATGGCAGTGGAACGCAGCCACCGCGCCATGTCGAGGCGACGCGCTGGAATGAGCGTGAACGCCTCCTCAATGAAAAGCAGGCACTCGGCTTCTTTTTTTCCGGCCACCCTTATCACGCTTACCGCGCCGAGCTGGCACCTTTCGTCAAAAAATCACTGGCGCAAATCGAAGTACCCGCCAAGGGGACTTTCTCCGGGGCGCAACGTGAACTCTTGCTGCTCGCCGGCATCGTTGTCTCGGTGCGCACCCAGATGACGCGGCGCGGAAAAATGGCCATCGTGATGATCGACGACGCCAGCGCGCAAATCGAGATCTCGGTATACAACGAATTATTCGAATCTGAACGCGCCAAGATCAAGGAGGATGATTTGCTGCTGGTTGATGGCAAGGTCATGCGCGACGATTTCAGCGGCGGCCTGCGTGTTACCGCCGACAAGCTGTTGACGCTCGGGGAGGCCCGCAGCCGCTTTGCCAAGAGACTCCATCTGTCAATGAACGGCGGCTCCAACGCAGAAAAGCTGCGCACTCTGTTGGCCCCCTATCGCAACGGCAGTTGCCCGGTCTGCCTGTCCTATCGCAACGGTGAAGCGGAAGTTGAACTCGGTCTGCCGGATACCTGGCGCGTCCGGCTTGACGACGGTCTGCTCACCGCGCTGCATGAGTGGCTGTCACCAGACAATGTCAAAGTCGTCTATTCATGAGCCATCCCACTTCGAATACCTTGAACACTTCGCTCATCACACTCATCGACAGTGCCCTGCTCGACGCCGTGAGCGCCGAGGCGCGCAGCCACCCGCGCTTGCGCAAGAACCGTAATTTCCATCACAGCGATGATGCGCCGGGGCACCGCCTGTTGAACGCCATCGAACCCGGTTCCTACATCGCACCACATCGCCATCTCGATCCGCACAAGGATGAGACGATGCTGGTCCTGCGCGGACAGCTCGGTTTGGTAGTCTTCGATGAAAATGGCGCGGTACTGCAGGTCGTGCATCTGGCTCCCGACGCAACATCCGGTGGCATTGCCCAGGGGGTAGACATTCCACATGGCTGCTGGCATACGGTGCTGGCGCTGGAATCCGCGACGGTATTCTGTGAGGCCAAGGCTGGTCCGTATGTGCCACTGACGAACGACGAACGCGCATGCTGGGCGCCGCCGGAGGGCGACCCGGCAGCTTCCGGATATCTGGAGAAACTTCGCGCGCTGTTTGCTTGATTTTGCCAGGATCGCTGGCAGCAATGCCGGTTACTCGACCGTTGTCGCAACGACGCGATTACGGCCTTCACGCTTGGCGCGATAGAGCGCCGCATCTGCTGCAGCGACCAATTGGGCTGAATTGATCGATGGTGCAGGCATGATCGTCGCCGAGCCGATACTGACAGTGACATATTTTGCCGCCTCTGAATAGGTATGCGGCAGATCCAGGCTTTCAATCGCAATACGAATACGCTCGCCCACCACGGCCGATCCTTCCTGATCGGTACTCGGCAGAATGACGGCGAATTCCTCGCCACCATAACGCGCGACAAGATCCATCGTCCGCATTTGCGGCTCACCCGACATGGCGGTGGCAACAAATTGCAGACAGGCGTCACCCTTCTGGTGGCCGTAATGATCGTTGTAACGTTTGAAAAAGTCGACGTCGATCATCAGCAGGGAAAGCGGTTGGCTGTAGCGAATGGAACGATTCCACTCCGTGATCAGCGTCCTGTCGAAGATGCGTCGATTGGCGAGACCGGTGAGACCATCGCTGCTGGCAAGCTTTTGCAGCGCTTCCTGCGCCTCTTGCAATTGTATGATCAGACGTTGCTGCTCGAGCTTTTCCTGATGCAGCTGCTCGATCGCATCGGTCAATCGCCTCTGAAAAATGGCCGTGTCTGTATAGTCAAACAGGGTAACGCAGACGTGTTCGACCTCTTCCTTGGCGTTCTTTACCGGCAGAAAGGTGCAGCTTTGCTGCATCGCTTCGACCCCGCCGGTTACCGGCCGGTTATGAAAAAAACGAAACAGGTAAGGGCGCTGTTCCCAGCTGGTGAACGAGTAATTTTTGAGCACAAACACACTGCGAATCTTCTTTTCCAGCCACTTTGCAGGTAGCTCCGGGAAGCATTCGAAAAGATTGCGGCCAATCACCTCTTTCGGGCTTCGTCCGCTGTGCATGGCCATGAAATGATTCCATAGAACAATGCGCATCTCGCGGTCGACCCCAAAAATGCCCACTTCCATGCGATCCACGAGGAAATCCAGAATCGGCATCGACTCGCTCTGGCTATCGCTCATTGCATGCTGTCCAGGAACCGGTCAATGGCTTTGGCCATGGCGGCAATCTCGGTCTCTGCCAGCAGGATTACCAGATGGCAGGCAAAACTGCGCTGCTCGAGACGGAAATTCACCTCAACCAGCAGCGCGTTGTGCCAGGAAATATCCTTGACGGAAAACAGGTGCTGTACCGACATATGATCGGCCATCAGTGAAGGTGCCGAAAAGCCGATATTCTCACGCAACTGCTCGGCGATCCCGCTGAGGCAGGCACCCACCAGAATATTGGAGATATCCAACAGCAGTTCAAGTTCGGCGGCATGATCCAGATCTTTCTCGTAACCCATCAGATCAGCCAGATCATTGCAACGCTGTTCACCGAAGATAACGATGGCTTCGCCGCGCATGCTGCTGTGAAATGCCTGGCGTACAGCCGAAACATTCTCCTCACCAACGGTGAGCAATAGCGCGCCGGCGATATCCTCCGGCTGCAGAAACAGAATACGCGGGATCGACAGCAGGACGAAATGGTCGAGCACCTCGGCAATCGAGGCACCGGCCTGACCCATGCCAATGTTGGCAATTTCCTGCAGGGCTTCCTTCTGGTCTTGGGTCAGCATCAGGTGTTAACCAGGATTCCATATTGCCGCAAAACGGCTTCGACCTTCTGCGCATCCACCGGTTTTTTGATGAAGGCGATCGCCCCCAAGCCGAGAACCCGCTCCTGCGCCTTCGGCTGGATGTCTGCCGAGACAACGATGACCAGGCAATTCAGATCTTCCTTGCGCAAGGTTTCCAGCACCTGATATCCGTCCATCTCAGGCATCGTGAGATCGAGAAAAATCACATCGACCTTGCCGGTGCGATACATCGCCAGAGCTTCGATCCCGCTACCCGCCTGGGAAACCTCGATATCCCAGGTTGGCGGGAGCGCGCGGATAAGCATCTTGCGCGCCATTGGCGAATCGTCGACAACGAGAACGGAAACAGGCATAAACGTACGTATGTATGTATGGAATATCGGTTTGAACGGGAGGTAAGCCACGGATTCCCGTAACGTAAACAGGCTCTAGTATATCTTACTCACCGGTCTGTGGGACACGGCGCACCACGCACAGCACCCCGGTCATTTCGAATAGTCATAGAAGCCGCGACCCGATTTGCGGCCGAGATAACCGGCATCGACCATCTCCTTCAGCAGCGGCGCCGGACGGTATTTCGAATCGTTGAAATTCGAATACAGGACTTCCATCACCGCCAGCAGGGTGTCCAGCCCGACCATGTCGGCCAGCGCCAGGGGGCCGATCGGATGGTTGCAGCCGAGCTTCATGCCGCTGTCGATATCGTCAACGGTCGCCAGTCCTTCGGAGAGGGCAAACACCGCTTCGTTCATCATCGGGCAAAGGATACGATTCACGACAAAGCCGGGATTGTTGCGGACGCTGATCGGCGTCTTGCCCAGTTGCCTGGCAAATTCGATAACCCTGGCGTGCGTCTCGCTGCTGGTCTGCAGACCGCCGATGACTTCAACCAGCGCCATGATTGGCACCGGATTGAAGAAGTGCATGCCGACGAATTTGTCGGCACGACGCGTCACTGCCGCCAACCGGGTAATCGAGATCGACGAGGTATTGCTGGCAAGAATGGCCGTAGGGTTCAGGTATTTCTCGACATCGCCGATCAGCTTGAGTTTGAGATCGAGGTTCTCCGTCGCCGCCTCGATCACAAAATCGCAGGGCTGCATATCTGCCTGCTGGGTGCTCGCCTTGATGCGCCCCATGATCGCATCCTTCTCTACAGCGCTGATCTTTTCCCGCTTGACCAGGCGATCGAGACTGCCATTGATCGTGGACATTCCGCGCTGTACCGCAGCGTCGTTGATATCCAGCATGACCACAGAAATTCCTGCGGCGGCGCAAGTCTGCGCAATGCCGCTACCCATGGTGCCTGCACCGATGATACCTACATGCTGAATCGCCATTGTCGTCTCCCGTCAGTGTCAGCCGACAATTTTAATCGATTCATCCACCGCATTGTTGCGGATGTTGCCGCCGGGCAGGGCCCACGTCTTGACCAGCATGTAAATCGCAGGAATCACCAATAGCGTCAGCAACGTCGACGAGATCATGCCGCCGATCATCGGTGCTGCGATACGGCTCATTACTTCAGAGCCGGTGCCATGACTCCACATGATCGGCAGCAAGCCGGCCATGATCGCCGTCACCGTCATCATCTTCGGCCTCACCCGTTCTACCGCACCTTCCATTACGGCGGCATAAATATCCGCCGAGGTCAGCGGCTGTCCAGCAGCTTCCCGGCGGATCTTGATTTTGTTCAGCGCCTGATCGAGATAGATCAGCATCACCACCCCGGTTTCCGCCGCCACACCCGCCAGCGCAATGAAGCCGACCGCCACAGCCACTGAAAGGTTGTAGCCGAGCGCCCACATCAGCCAGACACCACCGACCAGCGCGAAGGGCACCGAAAGCATGACAATCAGCGTTTCGGCCAGACGGCGGAAGTTGAGATACAGCAGGACGAAGATCAATGCCAGGGTGATCGGGATGACGATTTTCATCTTCGCCGCAGCGCGCTCCATGTATTCGAACTGGCCGCTCCAGGTAGCGTAATAGCCGGGGGAGAACTTGACCTGCTCACTCACGGCTTTCTGCGCATCAGCAACATAGCCGCCGATGTCACGTTCGCGGATATCGACATAGATGTAGGCCGAGAGCAGGGCATTCTCGGTGCGAATCGCCGGCGCGCCTTTTGCGATGGAAATCTGCGCTAGTTGGCCGAGTGGAATCATGATGCCGTCCATGGTCGGCACCAGCACCTGCGTGGCAATCATCTGCGGGTTGTTGCGCAATTCTCGCGGATAACGCACCGAGACACCATAACGCTCACGGCCTTCGACGGTGGTCGTCACCGTCTGGCCGCCCAGCGCCGTGCCGATCGTCTCCTGCAACTCACCGACACTGATTCCATAGCGGGCCAGCGCCTGGCGATCGGGTTCGATGTTCAGGTAGAAGCCGCCGGTAATGCGTTCTGCGAAAGCGCTGCTGGTGCCCGGCACTTTTTTAACGACGGCCTCGATCTGTCGGGCAAGCTTTTCCATCTCGTCGAGATCCTTGCCGAATATCTTGATGCCAATCGGCGTGCGGATGCCGGTGGACAGCATATCGATGCGCGCCTTGATCGGCATGGTCCAGGCATTCGACACGCCGGGGAATTGCAAAGCCTTGTCGAGTTCGGCGATCAGCTTGTCAGTGGTCATGCCGGCACGCCACCCGGACTCCGGCTTCAGGTTGATCACCGTTTCAAACATCTCTGTCGGCGCTGGATCAGTGGCGGTGTTGGCGCGTCCAGCCTTGCCATACACCGAGGCGACTTCGGGAAAGCCCTTGATAATGCGGTTCTGGGTTTGCAGCAGTTCGGCTGCCTTGGTGATCGACATTCCGGGCAACGAAGTTGGCATATACAGGAGCGTGCCTTCGTTAAGTGTCGGCATGAACTCACTGCCCAGTTGCGAAGCCGGATAGAGGCTGACGGCCAGCGCTGTCAGGGCAATGATGATGGTGGTCCTTTTCCAGCACAGCACCCAGGCGATCAGCGGCCGGTAAAGCCGGATAAGCAAGCGGTTCACCGGGTTCTTCGCCTCCGCCATGATTTTGCCGCGTATGAACAGCAGCATCAGCACCGGCACCAGCGTCACCGAAAGCAGGGCGGCACCGGCCATGGAAAAAGTTTTGGTAAAGGCCAGCGGCGCGAAGATGCGTCCCTCCTGGGCTTCCAGGGTGAACACCGGCAGGAAGGAAACGGTGATGATGCACAGTGAGAAAAACAGTGCCGGTCCGACTTCCTTGCAAGCCTCGATGATTGCCTCGGCGCGCACCGCCGCCAAGGAGTTCGGCGGCAATCGCTCCAGATGTTTATGGGCGTTCTCGATCATGACAATAGCCGCATCGACCATCGCACCGATGGCGATGGCGATGCCGCCCAGGCTCATGATATTTGAATTCATGCCAAGTACATGCATGGCGATGAAGGCGATCAGCACGCCGATCGGCAGCATGACGATGGCCACCAGCGCACTGCGTACATGCCGCAGGAATACCACGCAGACCAGCGCGACGATGACGCCTTCCTCGAATAGCGTGTGCTTGAGGTTGTCGATAGCGCGGAGAATCAGGTTGGAACGGTCATACACCGTCTCGATCTTCACCCCCTCGGGCAAGCCGCTGGCGACCTCCTTGATCTTCGCCTTGAGGTTGCCGATCACTTCCAGCGCATTCTGGCCATAACGCGCTATGGCAATGCCTGAGACCACTTCACCCTCACCGTTGAGTTCCGTGAGACCGCGCCGTTCGTCCGGCCCGAGTTCGACGCGGGCGATGTCGCGCAGCAACACCGGTGTGCCCTTGTCGGCCTTCACCACCAGTTGTTCGATATCTTCCTTGCCGCGCAGGTAACCCTTGCCGCGCACCATGAACTCGGTCTCCGCCATCTCGACGACGCGTCCGCCGACATCGCGGTTGCTGTCGCGGATCACCTGTACCACCCGGTTCAGCGGCACGCCGTAAGCCTGCAAACGACGCGGATCGACGACCACCTGATACTGTTTGACGAAGCCGCCGATGCTGGCGACCTCGGCCACACCGGGGACCTTGGTCAACTGGTAACGCAGATACCAGTCCTGGATGCTGCGCAGTTCGGCCAACGTCTGCCGCGCGCCTACCAGGGCATATTCATACACCCAACCAACGCCAGTCGCATCCGGCCCGAGCGCCGGCGTCACGCCTTGCGGCAGGCGCCCTGCGGCGAAGTTGAGATATTCCAGTACCCGCGAGCGTGCCCAGTAGATATCGGTGCCATCCTCGAAAATCACATAGACGAAGGAAGCGCCGAAAAACGAGAAGCCGCGCACAACCTTGGATTTCGGAACCCCCAGCAGCGCAGTGGTCAGCGGGTAGGTCACCTGATCCTCGACGACCTGCGGCGCCTGCCCGGGATAGTCCGTATAGATGATCACCTGCACGTCGGAAAGATCCGGCAGGGCGTCGAGCGGCGTCTTGACCACAGCCCAGATGCCGGCACCGACGATGAACAGGGTCGCCAGCAAGACCAGGAAGATGTTGCGTGCCGACCATTCGATGATGCGTGACAGCATGGTTATTGCTCCTTCTTCGAGGAAGGAGCAAAACCGGTGATGGCCGCCTGGAGATTACTCTCGGCGTCGATCAGGAAATTGGCGGTGACCACAACCTCTTCGCCTTCGCCGATGCCCTCGAGCACTTCGGCATAGTTGTCGCCCTGCAAACCGAGCCTGACCTCGCGCGGTGCGAAGCGACCCTCGCCGAGCTGCACCAGCACGATCTGGCGAGTGCCGCTGCGAATCACAGCCGAGTTGGGCACTGTCAGTACCTTTGCATTGGCCGTAGTGAATTCGACATTCGCATACATGGCCGGCTTGAGCAGTCCCTGCGGGTTGGCCAGTTCCAGGCGCACCGCCGCCGTCCGCGTCTGCGCATTCAGTGTCGGATAGACGTAAGCAACCTTCGCGGCAAAAGTCTTGCCTGGATAAGCATCGATACTTACCCGAGCCGACTGGCCGGCATGCACTTGCGCGAGATCTTGTTCGAATACCTCGGCGATGATCCATACCGAGGACAAGTCGGCGATCTGGTAGAGCGCTTCGCCCGGCATGAAACGCATGCCTTGCACGGCCTTCTTTTCCATGACGATGCCATTGACGGGAGAGCGCAGCGTCAGCGTCCGGCGAGTCGTGCCGCTCTTCTGCAACTCGCGGATCTGCGCCTCGGAAATATCCCAGTTCTTCAGTCGTGCCAGGCCCGCCTCGGCGAGCTGCTGCATGCCGGATTGAGCCTCGCTAGAGCCTGCCTTGAGCACATCTACGCCGGCGCTGGCGATGGCGTATTCACGTTGTGCCGAAACCAGTTCCGGACTATAGACTTCCAGTAGTGGTTGCCCCTTGCTCACGACCTGCCCGGTGACATTGACATGCAGCAGCTCGATCCAGCCTTCGAATTTCGGCGCGACGGTATAGCTGCGGCGCTCGTCGATGTCGACCTTGCCGACCGCGCGCACCCGCCGGTCGAGCGTACGCAGGCTGACCTTCTCGACCCTGACCCCGAGCTTCTGGATCTTCTCGGTCGAGATGCGGATCTGTTTGGCGTCGGTGGAATCGCCATCCTCCTCGCCTTCGTAGACAGGTATGTAGTCCATCCCCATCGGATCCTTCTTCGGTGCAGGAGAGGTATCGGACAATCCCATCGGATTGCGGTAGAAAAGCAGCTTGCGGGGTTTCTGTGCGGGTTCGGCGGCTGCCAAAGCAGTCGTGGCGCTGGCCTGCGAAGGCGCCTGCCGATTACCCAACCAGTAACCGGCGCCCAACGCCCCAATGACTATCATTGTTGTCAGCATGACATTCACTTTGCCACTCATAGATCCTCTCCCAGCAAACGTTCAATATCGGCCAGCCGTAGTTGTGCTTCGGTCTGCGCCTTGATCTGGTCCAGCCGCGCCTTGCGGATCTGCCGCTGGGCTTCGAGCAGTGCGGTGAAATCCAGCTTGCCGTTTTCATAACCGGCCAAGGCCGCCTTGAATGTCAGCTCCGCCTGCGGCAACAGACGGGTCTCGGCGAGTTGTTCCAGACGCTGCGCGGCATCGAGCGCAGCGAGGTTTTCGGAGAGTTCGCCAAGCAACTGGCTTTGCGTCGCCTCGCGCTGATCTCGTGCCGCATCGAGCAACTCTGCCGCCTCGCGCTCCCGGGAACGCCGGCTTTCCTGTTGCAGGGGAATGTTCATCTCCAGCATCACGCCCCATTCGCTGATCCGATTACGCATCTGCATCGGCGATATGCCAATGGCAAAATCCGGATAGCGGTTGCGTTCGATCAGTGCACGTTTCTTTTCCGCACCATCGATTTTCGACTGGCCGATCAGCAATTGCGGATTCTTCGCCGCAACCTGCCTCTCCAGTTCGATACTGTCGAGCTTCGCTGGGGATGGCAGTGGGCGCAGTCGCGTCGGCTCGGCCAGTGGAGCAGCAACAGGTCGATGTAGCAGGGTGTTGAGCAGGACATGCAGATGATGCTGCTTGGCCTCGCGTTCGATTAGTTCGCCGCGCAGCACAGACTTTTCCATCTGCGCACGCAGCACATCTTGCTGCGACCCAAGTCCATTGGCATAACGAGTACGGGCAGTTCGTTCTATGGTGTCGACCAAATCGAGAATTTCCTGGGTCAACGCAATCTCCCGATTCGCCTGATACGCCATGGCGTAGACGCTCTTGATGCGCGCAGACAGATCCGCCCAGTTCGCCGTGACCCGCCCTTCCGCCTGATCCGCCTCGGCTGCGGCAAGCGCGTGCTGTAGGTCGCGCTTGCCCCAAAACGGTAGCGGCTGTATGAAGGTGTATTTGGCATTGCCGACACGGCCGGGCAGCAGATTGGGGCTGGCAATCGAACCGGTATTGGTCGCGTTTTCAAGCTCGATGCGCAACGTTGGATCAGCCAGCGCACCCGCCGGTATGACCCGCTCACCTGCCGCCGCTGCCTCATGGCGCAGCGCAGCGAATCCCGGATTTCTACTGCGGGCGATCTCCAGCAAGCTGTCGACACTGGCGCCAGGCAAAACTTCGCCCGGCGCGGCCCACGCCGGCAGCGTGGCGATGGGCACCAGCAGCACCGCCCACCGCCAGGTGGGGGCCGCCCGGCTCACTTCGCCGCCTCAATGCGGCTGATCACATAGCCCGCCACCGGGTCCTTGACCAGGCCGAAGACTACGGTCTGTCCTGGCTTGATCGCGCCGAGCAGCTTCTTGTCGGTGACCTTGAAGTCCATGGTCATAGCCATCCATTTCAGCACGGCAATCGCCTCATGGTTGATATTGACAATGCCGGCTGCCACATCAACCTTGTTCACCATGCCCTTGCCCTGGGCAACTTCGGCACGCGCCGTTATTGCCGGAGCCGGAGCCGTCGACGTATCTGCGGCATGAACAGGTGAAACAACGCCGCCCAGCAGCGCAAAGGCGGCCGAAATAATCAATTTATTCATGGTTTGTTCCCTCGATTCGAATGTTTGAATGCTGCATCCGGCGACTTCAAAGCCGACATGATGCAAACCGTCGCAACCGCATGCGGGCGACGTGTCGAATACCAAAGAGGGGGATGGCGGAAAACCGCACCCCTCGCGTCAGGCGAGGGTTCGGGGAGGTCGTTGCGGCTGTTCGGGGATATGCGAAATCAGCACTGGCGCAGTGGGCAACGTGTAGTCATGCGCCTGAAGAGCGACCGGCGGCATAAGGATGCTCGCCGGAAGCGCGCTGACGCCGGCCAGATGACAGAAGCTGCAGGCGTTGCAAACATGGCCGCCATTGGCATCGCCGTCATGTACGGCAGAATCCGTCTGTTCATGCACACCGCCATGCTCGCAATGCATCATCGCCTCATCATGCTGCTGCGTCTGCTGCGGCGCACCGTGCATACAAAGGGGCATAGCAACCGCTGCCACCGTCTGTAGCGGCAGCCACAGGGCAGTGAGAATCAGCAGTAGGCGGGCGCATCCGAGTCGCATGATGGGAAAATTGTAGTCGATTATCGGGAGTAACGGCACATGCGCTTTCGCTTATTTCACCGCTACCGATTACTACGAATTAACTTGAATCACAGGTGCTGGACATGTGAAATTACTGGTGCCGGCGAGAAGAATCGAACTCCCGACCTTCGCATTACAAGTGCGCTGCTCTACCAACTGAGCTACGCCGGCGTGAAAACCTCTGGAAGGCAGCGATTATAGCCGCCTGTACCGGGTTTCCGCTACACTTGGCAGGCTGAAATATTTCTGCCGTATGGTTCGTCTCCCATGGTTCACGCCGCGATTCCCAAGGATTCCCCGTTGCGCCTGCTGATCGTCGATGCTGTCGAGGATGATGCCGCGCAACTACTGGCGTATTTCTGCGCAGCCGGCCATCTGCCGCAATCATTGCGGGTTGCACGTACCAGCCAGTTGCGTACCGCACTGCAGTCGCAAACCTGGGATGCAATTCTCTGCAAGCATCGCCCACATGGATTGTCGGTGCCGGCTGCGCTCAAGCTGATGCAGGAGATGGGCTTCGATCTGCCTTTCATTGTCATCGCCGACACGCTCGACGACAAGTCCATCGTACGGGCAATGCACGCCGGCGCACACGACAGCTTCACACACGATGATCTGGAACGGCTGCTGCCGGCCATCGAGCGTGAGGTGCGCTATGCGCGCCACCGTGCCGACCACCGTGCCGCGCTGGAGATGCTCAAGGAAAGCGAAGCGCGCTTCCGCGCTCTGGCCTCGAATCTGCCGGGCATGGTATTCCAGTTGCAGCGCGAACCAGGCGGCGATCTGCGCTTCGCCTACGTCAGCGAAGGCTGCGACAAATTGTTCGGTCTCAAGCAGCATGAACTGCTCGCCTCGCCGCAATGCTTTTTTGATGCCATCGAAACCACCGAGCGTCATGTGCTGGAGCGCACCATCGAGGAATCAGCGGCTAGCCTCGCCACGCTGAACTGGGAGGGCCGCATTCGCAAGCGTAACCAGACAAAATGGATCAATCTGCGCTCGACACCGCAGCGCATCGATACCAAAGGGATACAGTGGCAGGGCATCGCCACCGATATCACGCGCAGCAAAGAGGCGGAGGCAAAGCTGCGTCGCTCGCGCGAACAACTCTCGGAACTTTCGTATCACCTGGAAGGTGCCAAAGAAGAAGAGCGTGAGCGGATCGCCCGCGACATCCACGACGAACTCGGCAGCACACTGGTCGCCATCAAGATCGAAACGGCGCTGCTCGGCGCCAAGCTGCCGGCGGAACCGGCGGGCCTGCGCGAAAAGGCGCATGCCATCGACGAAATGATCGCCAAGGCAATGGGTACGGCGAGTCGCGTGGCACGCGAGTTGCGCCCCGGCATCCTCAAGGAATTCGGTCTGCCGGCAGCCATTGAATGTCAGACCGAGGATTTCAGCCAGCGTACCGGGATCGTCTGTCGCGTCAAATATGATGACGACAGCATTGTTATCAACGAAAAGATTTCTCTGGCGCTGTTCCGCATTCTCCAGGAAGCGCTGACCAATGTCGCCAAACACGCCCATGCGTCACTGGTTGTAGTGCGACTGCACCGGGAAAAGGCCACGGTGGTGCTGGAAATCCGCGATAATGGCCGGGGCATTTCCGAAGCCGACATGAACAAGCCGCGCTCCTTCGGTCTGCGCGGCATCCGCGAGCGGATCAGCAGCCTGAACGGTGAATTCAGCGTCAATATCGCCGAACAGGGCGGCAGCCATCTGATCCTGCGCGTGCCGGATATCCGTCAGACCGAGGCGGCGCCTCAGCCAGCCGAGGAATCACCGCAGCGCAACCTGTTCTGACCATGCCTTATGAGTAACGACAAAAAAATCCATGTGCTGATTGCCGACGACCACGCCATCGTACGCCAAGGCCTGCGGCAGATCCTTTCCGAAACCGATGACCTGCTGGTTTCCGGCGAGGCTGGCGACGGCGTCGATGCGATGCGTCTGGTGCGCCAGCAGCACTGGGATGTCGTGCTGCTCGATGTCACCATGCCGAATCGCAACGGCATCGATACGCTGAAAATGCTCAGGAAGGAATTCCCGCGCCTGCCGGTGCTGATCCTCAGCATGCACGAGGAAGATCAATACGCCGTACGCGCACTGAAGGCCGGCGCTTCCGGCTATCTGACCAAGCAGAGCGCACCGGAATTGCTGGTCACCGCAATTCGTCAGGTAGCCAGCGGCCAGAAATATGTCAGCCCCTCACTGGCAATGAAGCTGGCCGACGTAATCGCCGAGAACAACGACCGGCCGCCACATGAATCACTCTCTGACCGCGAATATCAGACGCTCTGCCTGATCGCCGCAGGCCGCCCGCTAACGCAGATCGCCGAGGAACTCAACATCAGCGTCAAGACTGTCAGCGAATATCGCAAGCGCATCCTCGAAAAAATGAAGCTGGACAGCAATGCTGAATTGATTCACTACGGACTCAAGCACGGACTCGTCGAATAGCCGGTAAAATGGACAGCTGAATGCGCAAGGCGCGACGACAAGAAATCATCACCATCTCATGAGCAAACCTACCCTATTCATCACCGGCGGCGCCGGCTTCATCGGTTCGGCATTGGTGCGCCTGCTGATCGCGGAAACCGACTGGCAGATCGTCAATATTGACAAGCTCACCTATGCCGGCAATCTCGAATCGCTGGCGATGCTGGAAGGCAATCCGCGCCACATTTTCTCGCCAGTCGATATCTGCGACCGTACCGCACTCGACCGACTGTTTGCCGAGTATCGACCGGCCGGCGTGATTCACCTTGCCGCAGAATCGCACGTCGATCGATCAATCCACGGCCCGGCCGATTTCATCGAAACCAACATTGTCGGCACCTATACGCTGCTCGAAGCCGCGCGCGCCTGCTGGGTAACGCGGAGTGAGAACGAGAAATCGGCCTTCCGTTTCCACCACGTCTCTACCGACGAGGTGTATGGCAGTTTGGGCACCGAGGGATTGTTTACAGAGGCCACGCCGTATCAGCCGAATTCACCGTACTCCGCATCGAAAGCCTCCTCTGACCATCTGGTGCGCGCCTGGCATCATACTTACGGCCTGCCAACAGTGATCACCAACTGTTCAAACAACTACGGCCCTTATCAGTTCCCCGAAAAGCTGATCCCAGTGGTGATTCTCAATGCCCTCGCCGGCAAGCCACTACCGATTTACGGCAAGGGTGACAACGTGCGCGACTGGCTGTATGTCGACGACCACGTACGTGCGCTGCATCTGGTCTTCAAGCGCGGCATTCCCGGCGAAACCTACAACATCGGCGGTCACAATGAGAAGACCAATCTCGAAGTGGTCGATGCCTTGTGCGCTCTGCTTGATGAACTACAGCCGCGCAGCGATGGCCGGCCTTATTGCGCACAGAAAACCTTCGTCGCCGACCGGCCCGGCCATGACCGGCGCTACGCCATTGATGCCGGCAAGATAGCGCGCGAGCTGGGCTGGCAGCCGCAGGAAAATTTCACGACCGGCTTGCGCAAGACTGTCGCCTGGTATCTTGCCAATACCGGGTGGACCGAACATGTGGTCAGTGGTGAATACCGTCACTGGGTCGAAAAAAATTACGTTGATCGCTAAACACACTCAACGCTCGCCCCTCCACTCAGAACTTTCGACTCACAAGCGCTCGACGCCATCAGCCATGACCTCCCTTCCAAGAAAAGGCATCATCCTCGCCGGCGGCGCCGGCACACGTCTGCATCCGGTGACGCTGGCAGTATCCAAGCAGCTTCTTCCGGTTTATGACAAGCCGATGATCTATTATCCGCTCTGCACCCTGATGCTGGCGGGTATTCGCGACATCCTGCTGATCTCCACACCGCAGGATACGCCGCGCTTCGAGCAACTGCTCGGCGATGGCAGCCAGTGGGGCCTGAATCTTCAATATGCCGTCCAGCCGTCTCCGGACGGGCTGGCACAAGCCTTCATCATCGGCCGCGATTTCATCGGTGACGCCCCGGCGGCACTGGTTCTCGGTGACAATATTTTTTACGGCCACGATCTTTCCGTGCAACTGCAACACGCCAACCAGTCGCAACATGGCGCGACCGTCTTCGCCTATGCGGTGACCGATCCAGAGCGCTACGGCGTAGTTGAATTCGACGCAACCGGCAAAGCCATCAGCATCGAAGAAAAGCCCGCGCAGCCGAAGTCGCGCTATGCCGTCACCGGCCTCTATTTCTATGACAACGACGTTCTCAAAATTGCTGCGGCAATGAAACCATCGCCACGCGGCGAACTGGAGATCACAGATGTCAATCGCCGCTATCTTGAACGCGGCGATCTGCATGTTGAAATCATGGGGCGCGGTATGGCCTGGCTCGACACCGGCACCCACGAATCGCTGCTCGATGCCTCGCAGTTCATCGGCACCATTGAAAAGCGCCAGGGACTCAAGGTTGCCTGCCCGGAGGAAATCGCCTGGCACGCCGGCTGGATCGACAATCAACAGCTCGAACAACTCGCCCAGCCGCTGTCAAAAAACGGCTATGGCAGTTATCTGCTGGGTCTGCTCAAGAACAGGGTCTGGTAGTCATGGCGAATAGATTCCTGCCCATTTGGTTGCCGCATCGATGATCACCATCCCCACCAATCTTCCCGACGTACTCTTGATCGAACCGAAAGTCTTCGGCGATGAGCGCGGTTTTTTCCTTGAGAGCTACAACCATCGCACCATGCTGCAGTTGGGGATTGATGCCGAATTTGTCCAGGACAATCACTCGCGCTCGGCACAGAACGTATTGCGCGGATTGCATTACCAGATGCGCCACCCCCAGGGAAAACTGGTGCGCGTCGTGGCCGGCGAGGTCTTCGATGTCGCCGTCGATCTGCGCCGCACTTCGAAGACCTTTGGCCAGTGGACGGGACACATTCTTTCGGCTGGGAACAAGCGCATGATGTGGGTGCCGCCGGGTTTTGCCCACGGCTTTTGCGTCATGTCAGAAGTTGCGGAATTTCTCTACAAGACCACCGATTACTGGTACCCGGAGCACGAACGCTGCATCGTCTGGAATGACCCTGACCTGGCTATTGCCTGGCCGCTTTCCGGCACACCGATTCTGGCAACCAAGGATCTCGCCGGCGTAAAGTTCGGCGAAGCTGAGGTCTATCCGTGAGCACTATCCTGCTGATTGGCAGGGGCGGGCAAGTCGGCTGGGAATTGCAAAGAACGCTGGCGCCTCTCGGTAAGGTGATCGCCTTCGATCGCCCTGCACTCGATCTCGCGGATGCCGATGCCATCCGCGTGGCGATCCGCTCCGTGCATCCCGACATCATCGTCAATGCGGCCGCCTACACGGCAGTCGATCAGGCCGAAACAGACAGCGGCGTTGCCATGTCAATCAACGGCAAAGCACCCGGCATCATGGCAGAGGAAGCCCGGTCGGCCGGTGCCTGGCTGGTGCATTATTCGACCGACTATGTCTTCGACGGAACAAAAAGTACAGCGTATGTGGAAGGCGATGCACCGAATCCACTCAACGTCTACGGCCGCAGCAAGCTGGCCGGCGAGCAGGCGATCCAGGCTGTTGGCGGCCACTATACGATTCTGCGAACCAGTTGGGTGTATGGCCGGCGCGGCAAAAATTTCCTGAATACCATCCTGCGGCTGGCGCAGGAAAAGGAAGAGCTACGCATCGTCGCCGATCAGTTCGGCGCACCGACCTGGAGCCGGATGATCGCGGAAGCCACTGCGGCAATCCTGGCGCGCAAAGATCAAACAACGGGGTTGTTTCACCTGACCAGCAGCGGTGAAACTTCGTGGCATGGGTTTACTCAGGCGATCCTCGAACTCACGCAGACGCAGCGTCCGCGCAACCCGAAACTCAGCGCCATCCCTGCCAGCGAATATCCATTGCCGGCCGCCCGGCCGTGGAATTCTCGGTTGTCATGCGAGTGTCTGACAAGAGAAACTGGCCTCCGCTTACCCGACTGGCGTGAAGCGCTCGCGCTCTGCCTGGCGGAATAGGGCATTCATCGAGGCAACTCACGTACAGCAACAGTGCGGCAACGACGGTGCTTCACACCCTGAATCAGGAGGATGTGGGTGTCGTTGGGGGGCGCCTCTTGCGCATGTGCTTGCCCATCCCGGGTTTTCTGTCGTTTTGCCGCGGTGCGCCCTGATTTTGTCCTTGATTCTGTGACTGGTTCGGCGATCTTCCCTGCGGTTTCGAAACATTGCCGGGAACCTTTCGCGGGCCCTGGCTGATTTCGATCTCGATGATCTCGTCCCACTGGGCGTCAGTGCGCATGCGCTCGGGAATCGACAGCAATTCGCGCAATCTGGCGTTTGGGTTGGGTCCGCGTGGTGGTTCTTCGTTGCTCATGCCCGTTTCCTTTAACCTTTAACAGATATCTTTCAGGATACCGTGTTGTTTGCAGAATTCCCATTTTTCACTGGCCGTCAACTGTTTCAGCCGGTACTCGGCCTGCTGCGCTGCCGACCTGTCGGCGAATTCGATGCTCAACAACAAACGCAACGGTTTGCGCGTCCGTGTGTACCGAGCGCCCTTGCCACTGACATGCGCAGCATACCTTGCCGCCACATCGATACTGACGCCAGTATAAATGCTGCCGCCCTCACACTCAATCATATAAAGATACCAGATCATCCGAAAGTTCCATGCCGAATGCTGTCAAGCGGCGATCCCTGCTATAATTTTCGGTCGATTTTACCCGGAACAGCGCCATTGGTATTGCGCTGTTTAGCCAACGACGTCCGAATTGTCCATATTCTTTCGGCGCCAGTATTTTTCAAGAAGAAAGCAGAAACATGCCGGTCATCCAGCTGCCCGATGGCTCCAAACGAGAATTCCCGCAACCGGTAACGGTGGCGGAGGTCGCCGCATCAATTGGTGCCGGACTTGCCAAGGCGGCGCTGGCTGGGCGCGTGGACGGCAAACTGGTCGACACCTCGCAGCGCATCGAGCACGACGCCAGCCTCGCCATTGTCACCGACAAGGATGTCGACGGCATCGAGATCATCCGTCATTCGACAGCCCACCTGCTGGCGTATGCCGTCAAGGAATTATTCCCCGATGCCCAGGTGACCATCGGCCCGACCGTGGAAAATGGCTTCTACTACGACTTTGCCTATAAACGCCCGTTTACGCCGGAAGATCTGACACAGATCGAACAACGCATGGCGCAGCTCGCCAAGCGCGACTTCCCGGTGACCCGCGAAGTCTGGCAGCGCGACAAAGCCATCGAATTCTTCAAGTCGATCGGCGAGCACTACAAGGCCGAACTGATCGGAGCGATCCCCGTCGATCAGGAAGTCTCGCTGTATCGCGAGGGGGACTTCGTCGATCTGTGCCGTGGCCCGCATGTGCCGTCAACCGGCAAGCTCAAGGTCTTCAAGCTCATGAAGCTGGCGGGAGCCTACTGGCGCGGCGACCAGAACAACGAACAACTGCAGCGCATTTACGGTACGGCCTGGGCAAAGAAGGAAGAACTCGACGCCTACCTGCACATGCTCGAAGAAGCCGAGAAACGCGACCATCGTAAACTCGGCCGCCAGCTCGATCTTTTCCACCTGCAGGATGAAGCGCCCGGCATGGTGTTCTGGCATCCGCATGGCTGGATCATCTGGCTGGAAATCAACATTACATGCGCAATCTGTTGCGCCGGCATGGCTACCAGGAAGTGAAGACGCCGCAGGTCATGGACCGCGTGCTCTGGGAAAAATCCGGCCACTGGGAAAACTATCACGAGAGCATGTTCACGACATCCTCGGAAAATCGCGACTATGCGGTTAAACCGATGAATTGTCCGGGCCACATCCAGATCTTCAATCAGGGCATCAAGAGTTATCGCGACCTGCCGCTACGCTTGGCCGAGTTCGGCTCATGCCATCGCAATGAACCATCCGGCGCACTGCACGGCATCATGCGCGTGCGCGGCTTCGTCCAGGACGATGCCCACATTTTCTGTGCCGAGGATCAGGTACAGGATGAGGCCGCCGCCTTCATCGATCTGCTGCGCAAAGTGTATACCGACTTCGGTTTCACGGACATCCTCGTCAAACTGTCGACGCGACCAGCGAAGCGCATCGGCACCGACGAAGCGTGGGATCGCGCCGAGTCCGCACTGGCCAGCTCACTCGATGCCAAGGGGCTGACGTATGAATTACAGCCGGGCGAAGGCGCCTTTTACGGGCCGAAGATCGAATTTTCCCTGAAAGACTGCCTTGGCCGCGTCTGGCAATGCGGCACCTTGCAACTTGATTTCTCCCTGCCAGGACGGCTCGGTGCAGAATTTGTCGGCGAGGATAATGTCCGTCATACACCGGTCATGCTGCATCGTGCCGTACTCGGCTCGCTGGAGCGCTTCATCGGCATCCTCATCGAGCATCACGCCGGCGCTTTCCCGATGTGGCTGGCGCCGGTGCAGGTGGTGGTCATGAATATTTCCGAAGCCCAGACCGAATATGCCGCCGACGTTGCCGAAAAGCTGCGTGCGGCCGGCTTGCGCGTCGAGGCCGATTTGCGTAGCGAGAAGATTGGCTATAAAATACGCGAACATAGCTTGTTGAAGCGGCCTTATCAGGTTGTCGTTGGCGACAACGAAAAGGCCGCTGGGATGGTCGCCGTACGTGCCCGAGGCAATCAGGATCTTGGGCAAATGCCCCCAGAATCGTTGATCGAGCGCCTGTTGCAGGAACTCGTTGTGGCAGTGTGAGCGGTGCACAGTGCGAATAGCGCGGCAGCCGCATTTTTTTGTTTATTTGGAGAATTGAACCATCGCCCAGGATAAGACGCAACGCGTCAACAATGAAATTTCCGCTCCCGAGATCCGTCTCGTCGGACTGGATGCAGAACAACTTGGGATCGTCACGCTGCGCGCAGCACTCGATCTGGCTGAAGAAACAGGTGTGGATCTGGTAGAAATTGCCCCGATGGCACAGCCGCCAGTCTGCCGCCTGATGGACTTCGGCAAGTTCAAGTACCAGGAAGCCAAGCGGGCGCACGATGCCAAGCTCAAGCAGAAGCAGATCCAGGTCAAGGAAATCAAGTTTCGTCCGGGCACCGATGAAGGTGATTACAAGATCAAGCTGCGCAATCTGATCAAGTTTTTGCAGGAAGGCGACAAGACGAAAATCACGTTGCGCTTTCGCGGCCGTGAAATGGCTCACCAGGAATTCGGCATTCGCCTGCTGGAGCGGGTCAAGGCAGATTTACAGGAGTACGGGGTAGTCGAACAGTTCCCCAAGATGGAAGGACGCCAGCTCGTCATGGTGCTGGCCCCCTCCAAGAAGGTGAAATAGCGATAGTGGTAATAACAATGTAGCGAATCCGTCTGCCACGCAGAGCACCGACGAGGCGGACGATACAAGTGGTTGCGGGTCATCCAAGCCCTTCATAGAGAAGGTCACCCGGTGCCATGTTATAAAAGGAGAGTCTTCGATGCCGAAGATGAAAACCAAGAGTAGTGCCAAAAAGCGCTTCAAAGTGCGCCCCGGCGGCAGCATCAAGCGAGGCTCGGCGTTCAAGCGCCACATCCTCACCAAGAAAACCACCAAGTCCAAGCGCCAGTTGCGTGGCATAACAGCGGTTGTCGCCGCGGACGTGAAATCCGTCCGTGCGATGATGCCGTACGCGTAAGGAGAACACAACATGTCACGAGTTAAACGCGGTGTAACGGCGCGCGCGCGCCACAAGAAGGTTCTCGACGCAGCCAAGGGTTATCGCGGCCGGCGGAAGAATGTTTATCGTATCGCCAAGGAAGCGGTGATGAAGGCGGGGCAGTATGCCTACCGCGACCGTCGTCAACGCAAGCGTCAGTTCCGCGCTCTGTGGATTGCCCGGATCAATGCCGGTGCTCGCGAGCTGGGCATGAACTACAGCGCCCTGATGAACGGACTGAAAAAGGCCGCCATCGAAGTCGACCGCAAGGTGCTGGCCGATCTGGCCGTGTTCGACAAGCCGGCTTTCGCCGCAATTGCGAACCAGGCCAAGGCTGTTCTGGCTGCTTGATGAAGGTTGCCGCAAAAAAAGGAGGCGCTGCCTCCTTTTTTTGCGCACTGATTTCTTATGCATAACATCGAGCAACTTGCCCATCAGGCTATAAACGAGTTTGCCGGCATCAGCGATGCCGCGCAGCTCGAACAGGTCAAAGCGCGCTATCTCGGCAAGAGCGGCAGCCTGACGGAACTCCTCAAGGGACTTGGCAAGCTGCCGCCCGAAGAACGAAAAATTGCCGGCGCCGTCATCAACCGTGTCAGGGACGAAATCGAAACGGCGCTCAACGCCCGCCGTGATGCTCTGAAGCGTGTGGCACTTGAATCTCAGCTCGCCGCCGAAGCGCTGGATGTCACGCTGCCCGGTCGCGGCCACGGTCGTGGCGGACTGCATCCGACGATGCGCACGCTGGAACGCATCCAGCAACTGTTCTGCTCAATCGGTTTTGAGGTTGCAGACGGGCCGGAGATCGAGGAAGACTGGCACAATTTCACCGCACTCAATACACCGGAAAATCATCCGGCACGCTCGATGCACGACACCTTCTATATCGAGAACGCCCCCGGTGTATTGCTGCGCACCCACACCAGTCCAGTGCAGATCCGCCACATGCTCGCGCATGTCGCACAGCACAAGGATGCTGAACACATGCCGGAGATTCGCGTGATTGCGCCGGGCCGGGTCTATCGCGTCGATTCTGACGCCACGCACTCGCCGATGTTTCACCAGATCGAAGGTCTGTGGGTCGGTGAGAACGTCAGCTTCGCCGATCTGAAGGGTGTCATCGCCGACTTCCTGCGCCGCTTCTTCGAGAGCGATGACCTCAAGGTGCGCTTCCGCCCCTCTTTCTTTCCCTTCACCGAACCGTCCGCGGAAATCGATGTGGCCTTCATGAGTGGAACAATGAAAGGCCGCTGGCTGGAAATTGCCGGCTGCGGCATGGTGCATCCGAATGTCCTGCGCCACGGCGGCATCGACCCCGAGTGCTGCTGCGGATTCGCCTTCGGCATGGGGCTCGATCGCCTAACCATGCTGCGCTACGGTATCAACGACCTGCGCCTGTTTTTTGACGGCGATCTACGCTTCTTGTCGCAATTCAACTGATATGCAATTCTCTGAACACTGGCTGCGCAGCCTCGTCAACCCGCCACTAAACAGTGACGAACTTGCACACCTGCTGACCATGGCCGGCCTCGAAGTCGAGGAAATGCATCCGGTGGCGCCGCCTTTCAGCAATGTCGTGGTCGCCCATGTGCTGTCGGTAGACAAGCATCCGGATGCCGACAAGCTCAAGCTCTGCAGCGTCGATGTCGGCGACCGCAATGCCGGCCCCCTGCAAATCGTCTGCGGTGCGCCGAATGTTGCGGTCGGGATGAAGATACCCTGCGCCATGGTCGGTGCCGAACTGCCTGGCATCAGCATCAAAAAAGCCAAGGTACGCGGCATCGAATCCTTCGGCATGCTCTGCTCGGCGCGCGAGCTCGGCATCTCCGAGGATCAGAGTGGCCTGCTGGCACTCGATGCAAACGCACCGGTCGGTCAGAATATCCGCGAACATCTGCTGCTCGACGACACATTGTTCACCCTCAAGCTGACGCCAAACCGTGCCGACTGTCTTTCACTGCAAGGCATTGCTCGTGAAGTCGCCGCACTCAGCGGTGCGACACTGACGCTGCCGCAAATCCCGCCGATTGCCGCGGTTCATGACAAACAACGTGGCGTTATCCTCGATGCCGCATATGCCTGCCCACGCTATTGCGGACGCATCATCAGCGATGTCAACGCTGCGGCGATCACGCCGGTCTGGATGGTGCAGCGCCTCGAACGCAGCGGCATTCGCTCGATCAACGCGCTGGTCGACGTTACCAACTATGTCATGCTCGAGCTCGGCCAGCCGATGCATGCTTTCGACAATGCCCTGCTTACCGGCAGCATCCACGTGCGTTATCCGCAGGTGGGGGAGCAGATCAAGCTGCTCAACGAACAGACCGTTACACCGACCGCTGATACCGCATTAATTACCGACGAACACAACGGTTCGCGTGCACTGGCGCTGGCCGGCATCATGGGCGGCGAGGATAGCGGTATCTCTGACAGTACCCGCGAACTGTTTCTGGAAAGCGCCTTCTTCACACCCGACAGCATCGCCGGCAAGGCTCGCGCACTGGGGTTTTCCAGCGACTCCTCATATCGCTTTGAACGCGGCGTCGACTTCGATCTGCAGCGTGCCGCCATCGAGCGCGCCACACAACTCATCCTTGATATCTGCGGCGGCAAGCCCGGTCCGGTTATCGAGACGGTCGTGCCGGAACACTTGCCGCAACGTCAGCCGGTAAAACTACGCAGCAGGCGCGCCGAAAAAATCCTCGGTATTCCGCTTGGCGTTGCACAGATCGAAAAATTGCTGCAAGGGCTCGGTTTCGCCTGGCGGCGCGACGATGAGGATTTCATGGTCGCACCGCCATCCTGTCGCTATGACATCGAGATCGAAGAGGATCTGATCGAGGAAATCGCCCGTCTCTACGGCTACGACAACATTCCCGCACCAGCGCCCCAAGGTCGTATCGAAATGCTGGCTCTGCCTGAAAAATGGCGCACACCGATGCAATTGCGCCACCTTCTTGCCGAACGTGATTACCAGGAAGTGGTCAATTTCAGCTTCGTCGATACCACCTGGGAACAGGATTTCTGCGCCAATGCTGCGCCGATCGTGCTGTCCAACCCGATCGCCAGCCAGATGGGCGTAATGCGCTCCAGCCTGATTGGCGGACTGGTTGGCACGCTGGCCTTCAATCTGAAGCGCCGCACCCAGCGCGTGCGTATATTTGAAATTGGCCGCTGTTTCCTGCGCGATGCCGCCGCTCAACCGGTTGCCGGCTTTCATCAGCCGCAACGGCTTGCCGGGCTGTGTGCCGGTCCTGCGCTACCAGAACAATGGGGAGAGAAAACTCGCAACGTTGACTTCTTCGATCTTAAAAGTGATGTCGAAGCACTCTTCCCGCAACAAACCTTGCGCTTCGAGAAACTACCCTCCCACCCGTCGCTGCATCCAGGACGTGCTGCCACCATGCTCCTTGACGGCAAAGCGATCGGTTGCCTCGGTGAACTGCACCCCGAGTGGGTGCAAAAATATGAACTCGTCGCCGCCCCGATAATCTTCGAGATAGACATCAAGGCGCTTTCTCGTCAGCCACTACCGCATTATTCCGAGGTCTCGCGATTTCCCTCGGTGGCGCGCGATCTGGCACTGCTGGTTGCGCAGGCGCAGCCGCTGCAACCCCTGCTCGACGCCATGCGCAAAGCGGCTCCGCCGATCATCCGCAGCATTGAACTGTTCGACGTATATCAAGGCAAGGGGATCGATGAAAATCAAAAAAGCCTTGCTTTCCACATAGTTATGCAAGATACTGAGGGCACGCTGGCGGATGCGGATGCGGATGCGGCAATCAATTGCCTGATCAAAATCGCCGCTGAAGATTTTTCCGCAACATTGCGATCTTGATGAAGATTACCAAGACTACAAAGTATCAGGGAGTACGCATGACATTGACCAAGGCTGAACTTGCCGACCTGCTGTTCGAGAAAGTCGGACTAAATAAGCGCGAGGCGAAGGACATGGTTGAAAGTTTCTTCGAGGAAATTCGCGGGGCGCTGGAAAATGGCGATAGCGTCAAATTATCCAGCTTCGGCAACTTCCAGTTGCGCGACAAGCCGCAGCGCCCCGGTCGCAATCCAAAAACCGGCGAAGAAATCCCCATCACGGCACGACGCGTGGTGACTTTTCACGCCAGCCAGAAACTGAAGGCTGCCGTCGAAAATCTGAAGCCTGGCAGCAATGGCAACCACTGGCAATAAGGAAGTTCTACCGCCGATCCCCGCCAAGCGATACTTCACAATTGGCGAGGTCAGTGATTTATGTGGCGTCAAGCCACATGTCTTGCGCTACTGGGAGCAGGAATTCACACAGCTCCGCCCAGTCAAGCGACGCGGCAATCGTCGTTATTACCAGCACCACGAAGTACTGCTGGTACGCCGCATACGCGAACTCCTGTATCAGGAAGGTTTCACCATCAGCGGTGCTCGCAGCCGGCTGGAAGAAATGCACGGCAAGTCTGCCTCAGGCGACCTGCCAGAAATGCCCGCCGGCGCGCTATCCCTGCGCGCCGAACTCGCCAGAATCATCGAGTATCTACATCACTAAGCGTCCCTAAGTGCTGGTTTGTGCTGGCTTCCACTGTACGATCTGTTATAATTCGTCGTTCGGGGCGTAGCGCAGCCTGGTAGCGCACTTGCATGGGGTGCAAGGGGTCGCGAGTTCGAATCCCGCCGTCCCGACCAGTAATACCAAGGGTTTTCAGCTAGTCGCTGAATACCATTTTTCTTTGTTTTGGCCCTAGGGTATACCTCAGGGTATACGGACACGATTC